>ERZ795055.1001-NODE-1001-length-23949-cov-6.451871_pt1 | contig 23949 bp, 20 predicted proteins | sample MGYA00375139_ERZ795055 | MGnify/ENA primary metagenome ERZ795055 (study PRJEB30184, sample SAMN05720283) | anaerobic digester metagenome | isolation source: active sludge of municipal wastewater-treating anaerobic digesters | place: USA | collected 2015-01-23 ... | reverse complement strand
AAATTAAGTTGTTTACTGTTTATAGGTATAGGTTTTTAATATAAAAATATGGAAATAAAAAATTATTTAGCTTTGTTTTTAGGTTTTTTTGCTGTGGTTTTAGGAATATACCTAAGGTTTAAACCCAAAAAATCCAAATCAACAGGTTCTTCGGGATCCGAAAGAGTAGTCTTAGAAGTCCAACTGAGCAGAAACGACGAGGAAAAGAGAGACATTCAAGCATCTTCTTTAAGCGCTGAAAATATGTTTTCCGCTTTACACGGTCTTTTGAAAGACGACCCTTCTATTCAGGAATCATTATCTTTTGAAATGGCAGCTTCGGGAGAAAGAGGGATACGATTTTATGTCACAACCCCGGCCTCTGTTTTGAGCTTTGTAGAAAGCCAGATATATGCTCAATATCCAACTTCAAGTATTAATATAGTCTCCGACTACACTCCTGCGATAAACACTTCCCATACCGACTATAAAGTTTCCAGTATTGTATTCTCCAAACCCGATTATTACCCGATAAAAAGCTTCAGAGATTTTGAAACCGATCCCATGTCTTCAATATCATCTTCGGTGTCTAATTTAAAGCCGGGGGAGGAGGTTTGGGTACAGGTTTTATCAAGACCAATAGCGGATAAATGGCAACAGGATGGTTTTGATTATGTTAATAAGGTTAGGGAGGGTCAGGATCCGGGAAAAACTAAGAGCGCTTATAATATTTTTTTTGATGTCATAAAAAAAGAATTGTTCGAAATTACCGCAGGAGTTCTTACCGGTCTTTTTTCTAGACCTACCGACGGTACCGAGGTTAAAGGAAAATATATCACCTCTGCACCTAAAATAAGTGCGGCTAAAGAAACAGAGCTAAAAGCTATCGAAAATAAACTATCCAGAATGGGTTTTGAGACAGTTATTAGGGCTGTTTCGGCATCAACACAGCCTGATAGAGTAGATGCTAACTTAAGATCAATAACTGCTTCGTTAGAGCAATTTTCAAGTACAAGTTTAAATAGTTTTTTAGGTAAAAATGAGGATAATAAACAGTCTGCTCTAGACGCGTATAAAAAAAGAGATTTTGATTCAGAGAGATCAATAATATTAAATACCGAAGAAATGGCCTCTCTGTATCACTTCCCCCTCTCACATATAGATACCCCTAACATTTCTTGGGTTTACTCAAGAAAATCCGAGCCACCGACTAACTTGCCAATAGAAAATTGCACATACATAGGGGAGACTATGTATAGAAATCAATCAGTTAAGTTCGGAATTCGAAACGATAATGATGATAGATTAAGGCACCTTTATGTTATTGGGAAGTCAGGTACTGGAAAATCCTCTTTGTTTGTTACAATGCTGTCTCAGGATATTGCAAATGGTCAGGGAGCTGCAATTTTGGATCCTCACGGAGAGACAATAGAAAACATACTTGATAGAATTCCTGACAATAGGGTTGAGGATGTTATTTATATGGATCCTTCTGATACTGAGTTTCCTGTTGCACTAAATCTTTTGGAAATTGATGATCCTTCTCAAAAGAATTTGATGGCTTCAGGTTTGGTGTCAGCAATAAAGCAGCATTTTGATTTTTCATGGGGACCTAGGTTAGAGTATTTACTAAATTATTGTGTTTTAACCTTATTGGAAGTCCCCGGTACAACAATGTTAGGTATAACAAGGCTGCTCGAGGATCAAAATTATTTAAATTATATTTTACATTTTGTAAGAGATCCCCTGGTTCAAAAATTTTGGTCAGAGGAGTTTAAACAAATGAAAGGTAACCAAAAATTAGTTACTGAAGCTATATCGCCAATTCAGAACAAGGTTAATAGGTTTTTAGCATCAACCACCATTAGAAATATTCTCGGTCAGAGAAAATCCACCATAGACATTTGGGATGCAATGAACTCGGGTAAAATATTATTAATGAATTTATCAAAGGGTAAAATAGGCCAGGATAACGCGAACTTGCTCGGAGCCCTTCTTGTATCAAGAATTCAATTCTATGCCCTTCAGAGAGCGAGAATACCAAATGATAAAAGAAGGCCATTTTATTTATATGTTGATGAGTTTCAAAATTTTGCCACCGGTAGTTTTGAAGAGATACTTTCAGAATCAAGAAAATACAAATTGGGGCTTAATTTAACACACCAGTTTACTGGTCAGCTTCCAGAAAACCTTCTTAAAGCTGTTTACGGAAATGTTGGTACGATAATGACCTTTTCTTTAGGTGCTCCCGATGCTAAGGAATTAGCAAAAGAATTTGCTCCTTATTTTGGTGAGGAGGATATAATATCGTTGGAAAGATTTCAGGTGTACACTAAGCTAATGGTGGATGGGATGACCTCTCATCCTTTTTCAGCTAAAATACTAGTTCCTTGGGCTGATGATTTTATGGTTAAAAAAACTAATAATAGAGAAAAAGTGTTACAAAGAAGTAGAGAAAAGTACGCGGTGCAAAGAGATGTGGTAGAGGGAAGAATTAATAAGTGGCTTACCACAAGATTTGATAAAGGTCTGGCCATTGCTCAGGAGTATTCAGAAAAAAATATAAATGAAGTTAAGAAGGATATAAATTTAGAGAGTACGGAGGAGTAAAAAATGTCAGAAAATAATGAACAAACTAAAGATAATTTTGATTTTCAGGGAAATTATCAAAAGAAGTATGAGAATATAAAAAATTTAGTACAAGCTGCTTTAAATCAGTTGGATAAGGTTCAAAATGCTATCGAATTGTTGGAGAGCGAAGATAGAAGAGCTCATTATCAAAGTATACCCGGAACAGAAGGTGTTTTTGACGGTCAGAACCTAATAGCTCAAGACGGAAGAAAGACAGAAGTTCCGTCAAATTACGCTGCAAAATCTAAACTCGTTTATGGAGATATTTTAAAAGTATTTACCGATTCAGGAAGACAAATTTTTAAACAAATAGATAGGGTAGAGAGGAAGACTGTAGAAGGTGTTTTAACAAAGAAGGAAGGTAAGTGGTATTTATTGACAGATATCGGTACTTACAAGATATCGGACGCTTCCGCGGAGTATCACAAAGCAGAGTTAAACAACAGAGCGTCTGCCTTAATTCCCGCACAAAATCCCAAGGTACCTTTTGCCTCATTAGAAAGGGTTTTTAATGAAAATAAAGAATCAAGCGTACATGTTCGACCAGAAGTTAAGGAATTAAATGAAAAAACTAATTTAAAAGTCAGTACAGTTAAAAAACCTATAAAAGATAAACAAATTGTAAAAAAACCTTCCGGTCCTATCAGCCATGGCGATAAAAGTACGAAATTTGTAAAAAAAGAGCAGGACGAAAAAGAAATTATAGTTAAAAATGTAGAAAAGCCCTTAAATAAGAAAGAAAAACCAAAAACGGAATATATTGATAATATAATGGGAGACGACGATCTGAGGTAATTATTTATTCAATTTCCTCTTCACTTTCTATTTCGATTTCCATTTCGGGTTCTTCTATAGTGCCTTTTCTCAAATAGGGTCTAATCTCTACTTTATCAGGTTTAAAGATAGGTACAGATGTTTTTATTAAAACAGTAATATCTTTGTCGTCCCATTTTATGTAAGTAACCTTGATATTAGAATGCTTTTCTACAGCGCACGTTAATCTTTGAGCAATATACTCATCTGTAATTTCACCAATTAGGATTGATTTTTTCTTTCTATCAAAATAAATCTCCACTTTATTCTTTTTTATCTTTACAGGTAGTTCCTCACCTGAGGTAATATCGCCTTTTTTAACATTTTTAGAAATTACTTGGAATACTGCTTCACAAGAGGTTCCCGGCTCTTTTAACAGAGCTTTTGTACTTAATTTGGTTCCATTTCCATTACATTCAGTTTTTTGATTTTTCGCTAGATCATAATTTTTTAAGGCGATGGAGTTTATTGGGTCTTTCTCTAAAACCTCTTTGAACATTTTCTTAGCCTTTGTAAAATCCTTTGTTTGAAGATAACACCTTCCAAGTCTAATTTTTGCATCAATATTATTGGGATATGCTTTTAATATATCGGAATTTAAGCTTATTGCTTCGGCCCATTTTTGCTTTAATGACGCCTCAATAGCCTTTTTTGTTAGTACTGCTAGGCTAAAACTCATAAGTGATAGCATATAAAAATATAAAAATTTGTCAATAAGCGATTTCTAAAAAGTTAATAATATTTTTGAATAAAAAGTAATTAAAGTGTGCTAATATATCTTCTATGTCAGGACATTCAAAATGGGCTAATATAAAAAGAAAAAAAGAAGTTACGGATGCTAAGAAAAGCAAAATATTTTCAAAAATGAGTAGGTTAATATCAGTCGCAGCAAAAAATGGTGCTGACGTAGATTCAAATCCTACTTTAAGGCTTGCAGTTGAGCGCGCAAAAGAAGCAAGAATGCCTAAGGAAAACATAGACAGGGCAATAGATAAAGGCTCGGGTCAGGGTGGTTCGGTTAGTTTTTTTGAGACTATCTACGAAGGTTTTGGACCTAACGGAGAGGCTTTCTATATTAAAGCTTTGACAGACAACATAAATAGAACTGTGGCTGAAGTGAGAAATATATTCAGTAAACACGGGGGTTCTTTAGGTGGTTTAGGAAGCACTGCGTATATCTTCTCACCGGATCCAGATAATCCGAGTTACACTATCGAGGTTGATTCTTCAGCGGCAAAAAGTTTGGAAGGAATATTAGACGAGCTTGATGATAATGATGACGTTCAGGATGTATTTGTAAATTTTCAACTACCCGAAGAATGATAATAATTGGAATAGACCCGGGTACAGCTAAAATGGGTTACGGGATAATAAAGGTTGATGATAGAGGAAAAAAAGTCAGTCTTCTGGAAAGTAACGTACTTATTACTCACCCCGATTTGGAACCCCAAAATAGACTTAAGTTTTTATATGATAGTTTAAGCGATATACTTGTCAAATTTAAACCCGATTTGATGGTTATAGAAAAACTTTTCTTCAATACTAATGCCAAGACAGCTATCGCAGTTGGCCAAGCAAGGGGTATAAGTATGCTTAGTGCCGCTAAGAAGAAAGTAAAAGTAAGCGAATATACAGCTCTTGAAGCAAAGTTAGCTTTAACCGGGTATGGCAGATCCGATAAGAAAGTAATGCAAGAAGCCGTTAAAAAGACATTTAAATTGAAAGATAAAATAAAATCGGATGATGCTAATGATGCGGTAGCTATGGCTTTATGTTATGTTAAAAAAGTATTAGAAGAACCCTGTCCGAAAAAAAAGTAGTATGTTCAAACCTATTAAAATTGAACTAGCTAAGAAAAATAAATATTTTATTCAATCAGTCCTTGTCGGAATATTCATTTACATCACTACACAGAATCTATTTGACTTAGAAGGGATAAAGTTAGCCTTGTTATCATTAATTTTAGTAGTATCTGGATCTTTAATAGCACACTCAACGGGTATAACAAAGGAAAATTTTATCTACAGTGTAATAATGCCCCTTGGAGTAATTTCGGGTGGTGTCTTGTCCTTAAAATTTTATCCGAACTTGGGGTCGGTTTTTAAAATTTTTGTAGTGGCTTTTTTTTCAGGTATGTATTATTTAGTTTCTCTTGCAGATAATATCTTTCTAGTGGTAAGTGATAGGGAAGAGATAATACCTCTTTACAGGGTAGCAGTGACTTGGAGTCAGATACTTCAGGTAATTGTAGCCATACCTCTTTTTGCGGGCATATTTAAATTAAATATAGTTACATTTACTCATTCATTAATCATTTCATTAATATCTTTTTTATTTACTTACTACCAATTATGGGTTTATAGATTTGAACCTGATGCAAAAAAGGTAGGGGAGGGGGAGAAGTTTTACATTTGTTTCTTGTCTTTTTTCATTGTATTTGTTACTTCCTTGGGAGTTTCCTTTTTCCCTTCAGAGGACTTTTTGAGAGCCTTGTTTACTTCATCCGTTCTTCTGTTCGTTTTAAATTACATATCAGCACATCTAAAAAATGAAATATCCCGAAGAATTATTATCAGGCATTTATTGATAACAGTTGTTTTTTTAATATTACTTATATTTTTTAAACCTTAATTATTTTTATTTTTATTTTAATCATTAAAATTACTTAATGCTTTGTATTGTTGTTATATAAGCAAATAGTGGGGAAGTGAAATAGGGATATACCAACATACGTTGGAACACTGTTGTCACACTATAGGCGCAAGTGATAATACTATAGGTCCTATAGTATTTAACATAACTTAATATCAGAAATTCCTCTGTAGAATTGTCATATATCTAAGCAGTAAGATTGTCATACTAATAATCTGTAAGATTGTCATACATTCTCAGAGTAGGGGATGTGGATAACTCATCGTGCGTTAATGTGTAAATTAAGAGGAAATAAAGAGATGTGTTGTCTCAAGTGCGTGAAAATAAATAATAATTAAATTAAATAAATAAATTAAAAAACAGAGAATAACATTAATTAATTCACGTGCGTTTATTCCACTTCCCCTCTTCGACAGTCTCCATTGTCCTCATTAGGCCTTATTTGATAAAAACAGCCTTACCCCTAACAAGAAGTCGTTAAACATACATTATACGACGTAGTCTGTGTTGAGTTTCGGACATCCCTATTTCCAAAATTCTCTCTAAAATTAATTCTTATATTTAGATGATTTATTGTTTGAAATAAATGTGGTAAATATTTGCACACACTTCTCTATTAAATGTTTATATTTTTTTTCTTTCTTTATATTTTTATTTACCGCTTCCCTCAATATCTTTTCCCCGCATTTTGTCCAGACACTCCCCGCCCCTTCTATTTATTTCATATCTACCCTTCATAAACGTTGGAAACATTGTAATAACAACAAAAAATAGGATTTTGCCCTAGAATCGATTTTAAGGCGTTTTTAATAAATTGACGTTACTTTTATCGTCTAAGTATGGTATTTGCGTTGATATAACGATACAGATAACCTTGGTTGGATTATTTTAGATGAGGTTAGAATATGTTCTACGTCTTTTAATAAATGTATTTATTAGGAAAAAATTTAACAAGATCAGTCTGATATTTTCATTTCAAAAATTTTGCACATGTCGTATAATTCCATTACATGTCTAACATAAAAATTTCTTCAAACCTTGACGATGTTATTTTAGATTATCTTGAATATTGCGAGATCGAAAAAAATTTGTCGCAGAATACCATAAGAATGTATCATTTTTATCTTACTGATTTTTCCCAATGGTCTCGAGACTACTTGAAAAAAGATGTCTTTACACTTGGTGATATAGATGATGACTTGGTAAAGAAATACAGAATTTATCTTAATCGAAGAATGAGTTCAAAGTCGAATCAAGAGTATAAAAGGTCTACACAAAAGACATTCCTTGTCGCACTAAGGGCGTTTTTAAGATACTTAGTTGTAGAAAAAGGTCTAGAAATACTGTCCCCCGAAAAAATAATATTAGGAAAATCTGAAGATAGAATTCCAAAATTTTTAAATACAGGGCAAATGAAAAAATTGTTTGAAGTACAAAATTTAGATAAAAAGTCGGGGGTTCGGGATAAGGCAATAATTGAAACATTGTATAGTACAGGTCTTCGTGTCTCCGAGCTTGTTGCGTTAAATCGTGATGAGGTAAATTTTGACACAGGTGAGTTTACTGTTTTAGGTAAAGGAAGAAAAGCACGTACTGTTTATCTATCCCCGGAGGCAATAAAGTGGTTAAAGAGATACTTAGGAACTCGGGCCGACCCTTTTATACCTTTGTTTATAAGATACTCCGGTAAGAAAATGCAGGAAAATGACTTTGATGGCGAATCTTTGAGAATTACCCCAAGAAGTATCCAAAGACTTATTAAAAAATATGTTAAAAGATCAGGTATATCGATAGATGCTACGCCACATACCTTAAGACACACTTACGCAACTGGGCTTTTATCTGAAGGTGCGGATTTGCGAGAAGTCCAAGAACTTCTAGGTCACTCAAACGTTTCTACGACACAGATTTACACACATGTTACAAACCGTCAGCTAAAGGATATACACAAGAGATACCATAAAGACATTATTGCTTCGGGAGATAATACCGCTAATGGTGAGGATGAAAGTGAGGATTCGGTGTCCTCTCTCGGGTAACTTATCTGCGTTAAGATTTTTTATATTGAGGAGTTATTGCTCTAGCCCCCCCCCCCGCTATTATTTTGGTTTGTTTTTTAAATATTATAAGGTAAAATAACTCCAAATTTCCAAGAAATAATAAAAATAGATAGGAGAAAAAATGATTGATACAGATGAGTTCCCAATATCTTGTGTGAGAAATGGTGTACCGGCGGGCATTACCTTATATGGCTATGAACAATTGGGCCTAAACATTATCAGAATAATGTATCGGGATAACAACCCGCCTTTATTTTCAGGATTAGGGATAGGCTTACTAGAAGATGATTCTCTGTTTTTCCTGTTAAAATCAGGTATTGAATTATATCTGATTCTGAATGGTCCCAAGGATATTATTTCTTTAGACTATTTTTCTGTGTTCGAAATTAAGAAGGAGGACGAGAATAATATTACTATCAAATATTAAATATTCCTAGATGAGGAGGATACAAAGTTAAAAGTACCCTCCTCTCTACACTCTTTAAAAAATCTTTCATCTACTTATTTCTAATGATTTTATAGGCTCAAAACTTTTTCTATGAATTTCACACGGTCCAAATTCTTTTAGAGCTTTTAAATGGATGGCAGTTCCGTATCCTTTATTTTTGTCAAATCCATAATTAGGATACTTTTCATGCATTTTTATCATAATGCTATCTCTAAAAACCTTTGCTACTATACTCGCTGAAGCTATGGATATGCTTTTATTGTCTCCATTTACAATATTTTTCTGATTCTGTTTTGTTATTTTGACAACCTCAAACGTATCTGTGAGTACATATTGTGGTTTTACTTTGAGCCTTTGGATTGCCTGGAAAAAGGCCATCTGCGTTAATTTAGAAATTCCTAATTTGTCTACCTCCTCTGGTCCGAAAACCTCTATAGAGTAACTAATAGCCTCCTTTTTAATGAATTCAGATAGAATCTCTCTCGTTTTCGGGCTAAGTTTCTTAGAATCTTTGATTTTTCCATATAAGGAAGTTTCTTTTTTTTCAGTATGCCTTAATAGAACGTCGTTATTTCTTGAGGTCTCTCTTGTGGTTACTTCTGTGTTCAATTCTTCATTTTTTCCTGTATTTTCCATAAAATATTTATAAGACACTACTCTACCCCAGCTTTCTTCTACATCCCTTTGAAAATCCTTTGAGAATATTTTTTCTAAATTTAAAATAACTGAAGAAACAACAAACGGTCCCGCAAGAGGCCCTCTGCCTACTTCATCAACTCCTGCAATTAGTTTTACGCCTTGGTTGTAAAGTTTTCTTTCATATTGAGTAATTTCTTGAAAAGTCATTGGATATTAAAATTACTTGTATTTGACAGTATTGCTTACCTTGAGATTATTCTTCCTGAACCATTTCCTGCTCTTCTTGTCCCATTATTGCAACCGACGCGACCTTATCCCTTTCTCCTAGTTTTATTAGTCTTACCCCTTGAGTTGCTCTTCCTAGAGTAGGAATTTGTTTCAACGAAAGTCTAATAATCTTTCCGGATGTAGTAGCTATCAATGCATCGTATTCGGTGCCCTTATCTATTGCCCTTGCGACAACCAATTCTCCTGTTTTTTCTTTGACTTTGTAAGTTAGGATCCCCGACCCCGCTCTTTTTTGGGTTTTATACTCTCCTGTTTTTGTCTTTTTTCCGTATCCAAGTTTGGAAATTACCAGTAATTCAACGTCACTACTCTTATTGGGTATAATTACTGTACCTACCACACTGTCTTTCTCTTTTGATAGTTTTATTCCTGTAACACCTTTTGCAGATCTTCCCATTTGTCTAACCTCTTTTTCACTAAATCTTATTGATTGGCCCATACTGGTAGTTAAAAGTATATCGTCCTGACCTGAAGTGGAGTCCACAAAAACTAAGTTGTCTCCTTTGTCTAAGGTTATAGCGATAATTCCAGAAGTTCTTATATTAGCAAAATCCTCCATAGATGTTTTTTTAACAACCCCGTGCGTTGTAGTAAAGAAAACGAAACCTTTTTTGCTTTCCAACTCCTCGCTTGTTTTAGTTAGGAAGGCTTCCACTCGTTCTTCTTGTTTCATACTTAAAAAGTTAATCAAGGGAGTACCCTTGGCATTTCTTGATGATTCAGGTATTTCCCAGATTCTTAATTTATATACTTTACCTGTATTTGTGAAGAAAAATGCCCAATCGTGGGTGTTACAAATTTTTATAGTTTCAACAGCGTCCTCTTCCCTTAGCTCCTGTCCTTTTACTCCTTTTCCGCCCCTACCCTGCTTCTTGTAAGTAGTTTCTTTAAGTCTTTTTATGTATCCATTTTCTGAAATAGTAACTATACATTTTTCATCTACTATCAGGTCTTCGTCGCTTAGTTCTCCTATTTTTCCTTTTATTACCTTTGTTTTTCTCGGATCTGAGTACTTTTTACCTAATTCATTTAATTCATCCTTTACTGTTTTTATAATTCTCTTGGTTGATTTTAGTAAATCTTCATAATCGGCTATTGTGGCAAGGATTTCTTTTAACTCGTCCTCTATTTTTTGTCTTTCTAACGCCGCAAGTCTTCTTAACTGCATGTCCAAAATGGCTTGTGCTTGTAGATCGGATAAACCGAACTTTTTCATTAAACCTTCTTTGGCGGCATCCGCATCTTTGCTTGCTCTAATAAGCTTTATAACTTCATCTAAATTATCAAGAGCAATTTTTAAACCTCTTAATATGTGGGCTCTTTCTTCAGCTTTTTTGAGTAAATATATTGTTCTTCTTATTACAATTTGCTGTCTGTGTTTAACAAATTCTTCTAGAATATTTTTTAAAGTCATTAGTTTTGGTTCATTATTTAAAAGAGCGACGAAGTTTGAGTTAAAGGTGTTCTGTAGTTGAGTATATTTATAGAGCTGGTTCTTGATTTTGTTGACAACAGCGTCTTTTCTTAACTCAATCATTATCCTAATCCCATCTTTATTTGATTCATCTCTTAGGTCAGATATGCCGATTATTCTTTTTTCTTTTACCAAGTCAGCAATTTTTGAAATTAGAGTCGATTTATTAACTGCATAAGGTATTTCAGTGACTACAAGTCTTACCTTTCCGTTTTTTGTCTCTTCTACATCCATTTTTGCCCTTGTTACGACTCTTCCTCTTCCGGTAGCATACATTTGAATCATTTCTTTTTGGTCGTAAATAATTCCTCCGGTTGGGAAATCAGGGCCTAAAATAACTTTAGTTAAATCCTCAACGTTAGCTTCAGATGAAAAATCAGGTTTTACTATTTGAACCTTGTCGTCTTTTTTAGGCGCCTCTCCAATATTTTCGGATTTATCGATTAATATATTTATTCCTTCTACTATTTCCCCAAGATTATGTGGGGGGATATTTGTTGCCATTCCAACAGCAATACCTGTAGTACCGTTTAATAGCAAATTAGGAAGATTTGAAGGGAGATAAACCGGCTCCAGGTTTTGAAGATCGTTTATCTCAAAATTTACAGTATCTTTATCAATATCTGAATATAACTCCTCTGATATTTTTTCTAATTTACACTCTGTATATCTGTATGCAGCTGGTGGGTCACCGTCTATACTACCGAAGTTACCTTGAGGTTTTATTAGAGGGTATCTCAAGCTAAAGTCTTGTCCCATTCTAACGAGCGCTTCGTAAGCTGAAGTGTCTCCGTGTGGGTGGTATTTTGCCAAAACATTACCTACAACACTAGCGCATTTATGAAACTTACCTGAAAAGTTAATTCCTGAATCCTGCATGGAATAGATAATTCTTCTTTGTACAGGTTTTAAGCCGTCTCTGACATCAGGAAGTGCTCTTGAAACTATAACGCTCATAGCGTAGTCGAGATAAGAGCTCTCCATCTCGGTTGTTATCTCTGTCCTTAGGATATTTGGATTATCCTGTGGTTCGATTATCTCTTCTGTTTTGTTTGTTTCTTTGGCCATAAACCTAATAATATTAGCAGATTTGAACTAAATTTGAAGTCTTTTATAACTCTAAAAAGACCTTTACGAACTCTTTTCTTTCAATTAATTTATCCGACTCTCCGATTTCGTTTTTAAATATAAAACCAAAATTATTTTCTAGAATATTTCTTATCTCTTCGTTTTCAGTGAGAACGTATGTTTTTCCCATTGATATACAAGGGGCGTTAAAAAACCATTTTTTGTGATCAAAATTATCCAAAACTTCTTTTATAAGTGGTTTGTAGTCATTTACAAATTTTTTACTTTCCCAAAGTTCTATCTGACCGATGGTAAATTTTGTACCCATATTTGGGAATTCTATTATTTTAATGTCATCCAGGATTGCTTGTCTTGGATTTTGATAAATATATTCTTCCTGATCTATAAAATATTTCTCTACCCAGCCTTTGGGCATATCTGCAATTATTGATATTTCTTGAAAGGCTTCCACATCTCTGTGAGAAGTGATGGATGCCTTGAAGTTTAAAGTATTGGAAATTATGGCGGCGTAAAGCATTTTTGCGCTGGTCTGGGAAATTTTTTCACCAAAACCTCTTTTTTTGAATTCTTCCCAAATTAAAGTGGCACATGATCCTATCGTTTCAATTTTAGCCCTACCTCCCAGTTTTTTAATCCAGTAGTCTTCGTAACCCACATGGTGGTCATATATTTCAATAATTTTTTCTTCTTTTACGAATTTCGGAAAAGTGTGCGGATCTGTAGTGTCAACCAATACAAAGTCCAAGTCCTGAAGATTTTCTTTTGAAGGTTCTGTTTCGTATTTAAAGTCCCACGATTTTATTTCTTTAGTGACGGTGTGGGCGGGGTCTTTGGGTACATATGCTGTTGCATTTTTCCCCTCTAAGTTCAAAAGCTCCGTATAGGCTATATTGCAGGCCAAAGAGTCCATGTCTGAGGTGTATATAGCTTGTGTAACTCCGATTTTGTTCATTTTAATCCTCTTTAGGTAATATCGATATTGGCTTCGTGTGCATGTGTGGTGATAAATCTTTTTCTTGGAGCAACTTCTTCCCCCATCAAGGTTGTAAATACCTCATCGGCGGCCTCCGCATCTTTTACGGTTATCTTTTTAAGTCTCCTGGTCTCGGGATTCATCGTAGTTTCCCACAATTCTTCGGGGTTCATTTCTCCCAACCCTTTGAATCTTTGAACAATGGATTTTTGCCCCTCGCTAGTTTTTAAGAAATCTTCTCTGTCCTTGTCCGTAAATAAATATTTCTTATCTTTTCCCCATATTGCTTTGAAAAGAGGGGGAAATGCTACATAAATGTTCTCATTTTCAATTAATTTGGTCATATGTCTGTAAAAAAAGGTTAAATAAAGAGAGTTAATGTGCATTCCATCTGTATCAGCATCGGCCATGATAATTACTTTTTTGTACCTTAGCTTTGATATATCGAATTGGTCACCAATACCGCATCCTAAAGCCACAATAATATCCTTAAACTTGTCAGAATCAACTATTTTATCTAATCGAGCTCTTTCAGTATTTAAAATCTTACCAAAAATGGGCAATATAGCCTGAATTTCTCTGTTTCTACCTTGTTTTGCTGTACCGCCTGCGGAATCTCCCTCTACTAAGAATATTTCAGCTCTATCTGAGTCTTTTTCCGAGCAGTCGGCGAGTTTTCCGGGTAATATACCACCACCCTCAAGAGCTGTTTTTCTAATAACAGTATCTCTTGCAGCTTTTGCGGCCATTCTCGCTTTATAAGAAAGGATATTTTTACTTACAATCGAGTTTGCATCCTTAGGATTTTCTGAGAGAAATTGTTCTAAACCTTCTTTTACAACATACTCCACTGCTACCCTGGCCGAAGTATTACCAAGTTTTGCCTTAGTCTGTCCTTCAAACTGTAACGATCCCGAATCCAGAGATACTGAAATTATCGCCGTTAAGCCCTCTCTCAGGTCGTCTCCAGATAAATTATCATCTTTATCTTTTAACAACCCTGTTTTTCTGGCGTAATCGTTTATACATCTTGTTAAAGAAGTTCTAAATCCTGTTAAATGAGTTCCTCCTTCGGTGTTTTTTAAGTGGTTAGCGAAACAAATGACGCTCTCTCTGAAAGTATCGTTATATTGCATTGCTACTTCAACATTTACTCCGTTGTATTCTTTGTTTACATAAAAAGGTTTTTGATTTAAAACTCCTTTATTCTTATTTAAGGAATCTAGATAGGCTTTTATACCTCCTTCAAAATAAAAAACGTGTTTTTGATCACTTCTATGATCCAAAACCTCGAATTTTATACCAGCTGTAAGATATGCGTACTCTTTAATCTGATTAGCTAAAAATTTGAAATCAAAATCAGTAGTCTCAAAAATCTCACTGTCCGGTTTAAACTGAACTATAGTCATATTTCCGTATTTCCAAGATTCCAGATCTACATTCCACTCCGCGCCTTTCAATTTCGTTGGTGTTTTAAGGTTTATTTCTTCTACCGGTCTTACCTTTTTACCTCCCTTTTCGTATTCTTGGATAACAGTTTTGCCGTTTCTTCTGGTAATTACTCTAAACCACTCCGAAAGTGCATTAACAACAGACGAACCAACCCCGTGAAGACCGCTTGAAACCTTGTAACCACCGGCACCGAACTTACCTCCGGCATGAAGCTTTGTAAAAGCTAATTCTAAAGCACTTACGCCATACCCTTGTTTTATATCAGTGGGGACTCCTCTTCCGTTGTCATAAACGCTACAGGAACCATCTTTATTAAATTCGACTTTAATGTGATTAGCATACCCTGCGATAGCTTCGTCCATAGAGTTATTAACTATTTCCGTTACCAGGTGGTGTAGACCCTCTTGACCTGTGGACCCGATGTACATTCCTGGTCTTTTTCTAACAGGTTCAAGACCTTCTAATACTTGTATTTGATCGGCACCATATTCAGCTTGTTTTTTATTTTTTTCGTCCATATTTTTTTAAAAAGGGCAGAAACTAGGATACCATTTTACTACCGCAAACCTCAAATTATACTTTATTTTACTTCGAGAATATCCCTTTAACAAGGTTTTTTGACACAAATTACCTCATAAAAGGCTTAAGAGAAGAGCTTCAAGAGAGAGTCTAACATTAACATTTGAGTTTTCCAAATCATTCTTTATTTCCAAAATTCTTTTTATATTTTTCATATAAGAAACATCACCTGGATTTTTTAACATCTCTTCCCTACCCTCCTCAACCCATCTTTCTAAAACCTCTAAAACTGCGTCTTTCTCTTCTTTTGAAATTTCAGCACATAAGTCTAACCTTTCGCCTGGGGTCATCTTGTTAATTTTTTTAAAACTTATCAAATCTTCCATTTCTTCATCAAAATTTTTATCTCCCCTCATACTTATCAGTCGGCACCTTGATAGGATAGTTTCAAGAAGAGAGTTTTGGGTTTTTGATGAAATTAAAATCAAGGCATACGTTGGGGGTTCCTCCAACGTTTTAAGTAGTGAGTTTTGAGCTTGTGTGGTTAATTTCTCTGAGTTTAATATTATTAAAAATTTTTTCTTATACGAAAAAGGTTTTTCATTTAAAAAACTAGTACCTTCCCTGGTTTGTGAAATACCAATAGATTTCTCATCCTCTTTTAACCTCACGATGAATATGTCCGATTTATTTTCTAAATCTTTTATTTTTTCAAATGTTTTTGCTTCTTCTTGATTGATTATTTCAACTATTTTTTGTTCTCTTTGATCTTTATTTCCTCCGAATATTAAGACTGATCCGTTCATGTCAGAAATTATACCTCAACAATCGATTAATTATCACATCGCTATCTTATTGAATTTACTTTTTATAGTTGTTAACATTAAATAAGTTAATCTGCCCTATGGATAATTTAGATAAAATAAAATCAGTAGCCGATGTACTTTATGAAAAAAGGCTGATCAATTCCGATCAGCTGTCAGCCATTAAATTTGAAAGTGTAAACACAGGTGAGAGTGTAGATTCAATAATTAAGGAAAGAGGCTATGTTACCAGTGAGGATTATGCAGAAGCATTCGGAAAAGTTTATGGAATTGAGTTTGCCAACCTTGCTGTGGAGCAAATTGATCCCGAACTTTTGGATAAAGTACCCCTTGATATTGCAAAAAAATACAGAGTTATCCCGTTTGAATTAAAAGATAACAAACTGTCTTTGGCAATGATAGACCCGTTGAACCTTCAAACGATAGATTTTATTGAGAGGAAAACCGGATTTAAAGTTCTTCCTTTTATTACTACCGAAAAAATAGTTGATAGGATACTGGATGAGCAGAAAGGAAAAGAACTAGGCGAGGAAATTTCCGCCGCAATGGAAGAGATTACTCAGAATACTGTAAAGATTGAAGAAGGTCAGGCTGAAATGACCGACGCCACTATCAAAGATGCCCCGATAGCAAGAGTAGTTGGTATGATACTCGAGACCTCGGTGAAGTTGGGAGCTTCGGATGTTCACATTGAGCCCGGTGAGGATTATTGCAGATTGAGATATAGAGTTGATGGTATTTTGTCAGAGAAAAGAAAAATTCCAAAGGAAATGACAGATTCGGTTGTAGCAAGAATTAAAATTCTTGCTGGAATGAAGATTGATGAAAAAAGAATTCCACAAGATGGTAGGTTTAAAGTCCAGGTTGGAAAAACTGAAACTGACTTGAGAGTTTCAACCCTTCCTACAGTTTTTGGCGAGAAGGTTGTTATTAGACTTTTAAAAGAGGAAGGAACTGTTTTTACATATAGAGATTTAGGTTTACGTGGATTGGCTCTTAAAAGATTTGAAGAAATGTCTTTAAAACCTAATGGGATGATTTTAGTTACTGGACCTACTTCTTCAGGTAAAACTGTTACTTTAGCTTCCACTCTAAATAAACTTAATACAATTAGAGTAAATGTGGTTACTATCGAAGATCCTGTTGAAATTAGAGTTCCCGGAGTTAATCAAGTTCAGGTAAACCCTCAGGCGGGGTTAACATTTGCATCAGCACTTCGTGCTTTTTTAAGACAAGACCCTAACATCATCATGGTAGGAGAAATCAGAGATGGTGAGACAGCCGAACTTGCAGTTCACGCCGCTTTAACAGGACACTTAGTTTTATCTACTCTACATACCAATTCTTCAGCTGGTGCTGTACCAAGAATGTTGGATATGGGAATTGAGGACTTTTTCTTATCCTCTACTATCTTAGGGGTGCTTGCTCAAAGATTGGTCAGAAAAGTATGCCCTTATTGTAAAGAGGAGTACGAACCGCCGGAGGAAATTGCTGACGATTTAAATAAGGTTTTGAAAGAATTGTCATCAAATACTGTTTTAATGACTAAAGATACCGAGTTGGCTAAAATAATTAAAAGTGTAATGGCTAAAGATAAATTAACTTTATACCGTGGGAAAGGTTGCCCAAAGTGTGACAATGGTTACAAGGGCAGAGTTGGTATTTTCGAGCTTATGACTATGTCCGAGAAAATCGGTGAAGCTACACTTTCAAAAGCTCCCTCTACAAAAATTGAACAAATTGCAAAAGAAGAAGGCATGATCACCCTCTTACAAGATGGTTATGTTAGAGCTCTCCAGGGAGAAACTACTTTAGAGGAGGTAATGAGAGTTACAAAATAGGATTATTTTGGAATATAATTTTAATGTTGTTTTTTAATTTAAATAAACAAGGAAATTTAAAATGAAAATAAATGCAACACAGATGTTAGAAAAAGTAGTTGATATGGATGCCTCTGACCTTCACTTATCAGTTGGAGCCCGTCCATTTGTGAGAGTTAATACAGTTTTAAAGCCCTTGGATGAGTTCCAAATTCTTACTCCCGATGATGTTGAATTTATCTTTTCACAAATTATTGATACTAAGCAGAGAGATCTTTTGGACATAAACAAAGAGTTAGATTTTTCGTTAGCTTTAGGTCAGAAAGCTAGATTTAGAGTTAATGCTTTTTTTCAAAAAGGCTATCCGTCCATGTCGCTAAGATATATAAAGATGCAGATCCCGACTTTTGATGAACTGCATCTTCCCCCAATCATCAACAGTGTTTGTAATTTAAAACAAGGTTTAGTTATTGTTGTAGGGCCTACAGGACAGGGTAAATCGACCACAATTGCTTCTATGATTGATCATATAAACAACACTAGAGCTGAGCACATCGTTACCATTGAAGACCCTATCGAATATGTTTTTAATAATAAATTGTCGTTAATTGAACAAAGAGAGATGTTTTTAGACTCACATTCTTGGGATATCTCATTAAGATCGGTTTTAAGACAAGATCCTAATGTAGTTTTTATTGGTGAGATGAGAGACAGTGACACCATTAGATCAGCTCTTCAGATTGCGGAGACAGGGCATTTGGTTTTTACTACTTTACATACGAACTCAGCTTCTCAAACAGTTGATAGAATAATTTCATCTTTTGATGTAGAAAAACAAAACGAAGTTAAATCTCAGTTATCTCAGGTTATCGAGGTTATAATATCTCAGAGATTGCTTCCTTCTGCTAAACAAGGCACTATAGTAGCCTGTGAATTAATGGTTAAAAATGATGCTATTTCAAATCTTATAAGAGAAGGTAAAGCTCACATGATAGATAACGTTATTAATACCAGCGCTCAATATGGAATGATAAGTATGGAAAAAAGCATAGCAAGTTTAGTAACTGCTGGTTTAGTTACTGTAGAGGATGGTTTAAAATATTCCGCTAAACCAGGTGAGTTAAGGAGACTCATCGATAAAAAATAAATATGTCGATGTTTTCCTACACCGCTAAAAATAACATCGGGGGAACGGTTTCAGGTGATGTCGAAGCCAGAAACAGGGAAATTGCCGTAAGTTTATTAAAGAATCAAGGTTTTACTGTTATTTCTATAAAAGAAAAATCTTCAGACGTAAGTGATTTCTTTTCTGATCTTAGAGGTGTACCTTTTGGAGAAGTCGTCACATTTACCAGACAGCTTTCTACTATGATTTCTGCAGGACTTCCTATTTCAAGGTCCTTGGAAGTTCTATCTAATCAGGCTGAAAATAAAAAATTTAAAAAGATTATTACTGAGATTTTAAGATCGGTTGAAGGCGGATCTTCTCTTTCTGCTTCTTTTTCTACTTACCCAAAAGTTTTTTCCAATACATATATATCTTTGGTTAGGGCTGGTGAGTCGTCAGGTAAGTTGGATATTATTTTACGAAAACTTGCTGATAATATGGAGGCAGACAGAGAATTAGGTTCAAAATTCAAGTCAGCCATGATATACCCAATGGTTATCATGATTGCAATGGTTGCTGTGGTAATTATCTTAATGATATTTGTTATTCCAAAATTAACCGAAATGTACGAAGGTATGCAAATAGAACTTCCTGCTATTACGAAATTTGTAATTGGACTATCTAATTTTGTTATTAAATACATCTATATAATGCTGATACTTGTCATAGGTGCTGTAATAGGAATCAGATCTTTTCTATCTTCAGAAAAGGGTAAGACTATTATTTCTGAAATTGTTATTAAAATACCTGTTTTTGGAAAAATCACTCTTCAAAAAGATTACGCAAGTTTTAGTAGAACGCTTTCACTTTTAATTGGAGCCGCCGTCCCGATAGTGGACGCTTTGAATATTGTTTCGGTTACTATGTCGGGGATGCAGTTAAGAAGGTCTATTCAGGAGGCAGCAAGGCAGGTTGAAAAAGGAAACTCATTGTCAGCTTTTTTTAAGAGCGATAATACTTTTCCTTCGTTGTTGGGTCAGATGACCGGCGTTGGTGAAGAGACAGGAAAGACAGATGAAGTTTTGGAAAGAGTTGCTGTTTATTATGAAGGTGAGGTTAATAATTTGGTTAAAGGTTTGTCCTCTGCATTGGAGCCGATAATCCTTGTTATGTTAGGAACGATGGTAGGGTTTTTAGTTGTATCAGTTATTACTCCTATATATAAGTTGACAAGTTCTATTTAATTTAATGTACAATTAATTAGTTTAAAAATTATAAGAAACACACAACGAGAGGGGGTGAATTAATTATGAGAAAACAAAAAGGTTTTACATTAGTGGAAATGTTAGTTGTTATTGCAATTATTGCAATTCTAGCAGGTGCTGTTTTGTTGGCAATTAATCCTGTAGCAACGATGAGAAAATCAAGAGACACAACCAGACTTAGCGATTTAGATTCTTTGAGGAGTGCTATCAACATTGCATTGACGGAGGGTGAAATTAACCTTGTAGATATGGCGGCTCCAGAGACAAGCGCAAATAATATTCAGGCGGTTGATGGAACAACTGGCTATGTGAGGTTTACAATCCCCGGTGAAGGTACACCCCAGGCAAAGACTGGTTTAGGACGATATATCCCCGCCCTTCCGTTGGATCCTACAAATGCTGGTACGTTGGTCTACTCTTTCCAATCTACTGCAGATAATTATGAAATTAATGCAGTATTGGAATATGTGGATAACGAAGTCAAAATGACAACGGATGGTGGTGATAATGATGCTGTTTACGAAGTTGGTACAGCTTTAAATATAATCAATTAACATTGGTTATTCAGAGATGATCTTTGAAAGCAGATGCCCCCGCCTTCGGCGGGGGCATCCTTTTGTATACTTTTTTATTTGCTCTCGTGTACTTTTAGACTTCTTTTCAGTTACTTAACACCTTCAATACCCTTTACTGATATATTTTCTCTACCTTATATATAAACTACTCACCCAAAATACTTTTTTTAACCTCTTCCCTATTATTTTCCTCAAGAATAACTATCTCTCTTTGTTTCAAAGAATTATTTTTTTCAGGACTTAATAAAATTCCATTTTCAAACACATTCATAATTTCACCCACATTATCTTGAGCATGTATTCTATTTATGGATATCTTTCCGCATTTAATACATTCGTGAATAAGCATTATTTCACCTTTTACAGTCATTCCCCATTTATCAATCCTTGGTGTTTTTGATGTTAATCCGATTGGTTTCATCCCAGTGTTACAAAATGACATTCTATCTCCAGTTACATCGCTATCTACATGTTTTGACCAAAGGCAGTGAGGGCAATGATTTCTATTTACGGTCTGATCGTACTTACTGACTGGTACCCATTTTTTACAATTTATACAAATAAAACCTTTGTTTTTTTCTTCTTCTTTTATATTCATAAGTTAAATTATATCTAAAAAGCTTGCCTCTTTCTTAATGTGCGTTTTCCTTTAGTTCTGATTCCAAAAATATTTCACTCATCCCTACTCCTCTAAAAAAATCATACACTTTTTAAAATACCCTTGTTACTGTAATATACATTTTATGCAGGCAGTAATTTTTATATACTTGTTTATTTTTGGAGCCTTTACAGGTTCTTTTTTAAATCTTATATCCGACCGCCTTCCCGCCGGCAGGAAAGTTATTTTTGGACGTTCCATCTGCGATTTCTGTAAAAAGAAATTAAAAGTAAAAAACCTCATCCCAATTTTTTCTTTTTTATTTCAAAAGGGCCGATGTAGTTTTTGCCAGAAAAAACTTTCTTTTTACTACCCGCTTTCCGAATTTTTAACAGGTGTGGCATTTATGTTAGCTGGGCATCTCTCAAGATTCTCGTATGAAATAAATCCTGACAACACATTCTTACTTTTTTACTATATCGTAGTTTTTTCATTTTTCATGGTGATGATTTTGACCGATATGAAATTTTGTTTAATTCTCGATTCCGTAATAATTCCTGCGATCATCTTTGTTTTTCTTTCTTCATTATTATTTAAATTTTTAGACTTATCGGAGATTTATACTAATTTAAAAAATGATAGTTTTGGTGTTTATTTATTGAGAACAGATTTTTTTACCAGTAGGGTTATTATGTCTCTGAAAAATTTTGGGTATGTTGTGGCAAGTGCAATTCTAATTGCACTTTTTTTTCAATTTTTAATTTTTATTACCAAAGGTAGGGGTATGGGAGATGCGGATGTTAAACTCGGATTTTTAATCGGGTTAGTTAATGGTTTTCCTATGGCTTTTATGGCTGTTTTTATGGGGTATGTTTTAGGCGCAGTTTACAGCGTTTTTTTAATGCTGATGAAAAAGAAAACTATGAAGGATGCCATACCTTTCGGTCCGTTTTTGATATTAGGAAGTGTCTTAATACTTTTATTTGGAAATCAGATTTGGGTATGGTACAGCGGTTTAGGGAGTATTTTTTAAAAATTACCTTCGAGATAGTATTTTGATCCCTCTTTATCTTATTGAAGAAACACTGTTTGAAAAATTCTTACCGACTCGTGAATTGAAATCAGGCGACCTTGTGTTTATTTTACTTTTGGGGATTGATATCCAAAAAGTACTACCTTTATTTGTTCCTTCGGATGTAGCCCATATCTTGCCCCCCATTCCCTCTAAATATAGTTTTGCTATATACAATCCAAGACCTGTTCCCCCTGTATCCGAGGCTATAGTGTAGGAATTATCTATCCTTCCAAATTTATGGAAAAGCTTTGGTAAATCTTCCTGACTAATTCCGGACCCGCTATCCTTTATTGATAACGTTACTTTATCAAGATCAATCTGTATTCCTATTTCTATTCCTCCTTGATTAGTAAATTTAACCGCATTATCAATCAAATTCATTAATACATCTCTCATTTTTTCTTTATCTATGTCGACAAAAGCATCTGAACATGATTCATCGAATTTTAGATAGATTTTTTTACCGTTGACCTTTATTTCAAAGCTAGTAACTATTTCTTTTATTAGATCGCATAAATCAACTTGTTGAATATTAAAAAATACCTTATCCTGCTCAAATTTTGATATGTTCAACATATCGTTTATGAGGTCTATCATCCTTTGAGTTCCTCTCGAAGCTTTTTGTAGATACTCCATTTGTTTTTGTTTTAGCCTCCCAACTTTTTGTTGCTCAAGCATCCATAGATAACTTTTAACTATAGTCATAGGAGTTCTTAACTCGTGTGAGGCAACAGTTAAAAATTCATCCTTCATTTTATTTAGTACTATTAAATTTTCATAAGCCTCGCCCAAATCGTTTTTTGCATCCTTTAAATTTTTATAAAGCCTTGAATTTTCAAGAGCAATTCCCGCGTTTTCAGAAAATTTCCTGAGCATTTCTTTTTCAAAATCGCTAAGGCCCTTTTCGTCCTTAGACATACTTATAATAAGAACTCCTATAGGAGTACTTCTAACCATAAGGGGCGTTGCGATATTTAGGTCTGTTCCCATCATATTTTGAATTTCTTTTGCGGAGTCATATGTAACTGCGGGTCCTAAAAAATCAAAAAGTTCGGCTGAAACATACTGTTTTTGTTCGGTTATAGCTTTAACACAGAGATTATCTTGATAGCCTAAGGCGATGCTGGAATTTTTGAAGGAATCTTTAAGTTTGTTCATTAACTGCTCGTCTTTTATAGTTTGAGATATTGATGTTTTAACCAGCTTTTCTTTTTTTTCATCTATTAGCCAAAGAATTGCGAGTTCATAACCCAAGGCCATTGGAATGATGTCGGCTATTTTTTGAGTCATCTCGTCAAAATCATTTGTTCCCAGGATTATTTCAATTAGTTTATAGGTCGCGTCTAGAGCCCGGTTTTTATCTACCAGAGCCAGCAGTTCCTCCTCTTTTAATTGGACAGTTTGTTTTTCCATTATTAATTCAAAATTACTGTATATAATAATATGGTATTTTTTAAATAATTAAAAGCTATGTCAGGAAAATTTATTAAAAAAGTTGAAAATTTTGTTTGTGAAAATTGTGGTTATGTGGTTGAAGGAAATGGATTCACTAATCATTGTCCAAAGTGTTTGTGGTCAAAACACGTTGATGTATTTCCTGGTGATCGAAATGAAAACTGTGGCGGTTTGATGAGACCCATCGGATTAATAATTGAAAATAACGGTGA
>ERZ795055.996-NODE-996-length-23992-cov-14.415800_pt1 | contig 23992 bp, 21 predicted proteins | sample MGYA00375139_ERZ795055 | MGnify/ENA primary metagenome ERZ795055 (study PRJEB30184, sample SAMN05720283) | anaerobic digester metagenome | isolation source: active sludge of municipal wastewater-treating anaerobic digesters | place: USA | collected 2015-01-23 ... | reverse complement strand
CCTACGTGGCGCACCAGGCGCCGCACGACCCGTACCACCTGCCGAAGGACTGGCGCAACCGCCATGTCGGCGAATACGACAAGGGCTGGGACACGGTGCGCCAGGAGCGGCTGAAGCGGCAGGTCGAGATGGGCATCATGCCAGCTGGCACCGAGCTTGCTGAACGGATGTGGTTTGTGCCCGATCCGATCGTGCTTGCCCCCGCAAGCCGCTACATACTCGGCAAGAAGATGGAACTCTACGCCGGCATGGTGGAGAACATGGACCACCACATCGGCCGGCTCATCGAATACCTGAAGCAGATCGGCGAATACGACAACACCATCTTCATCTTCTTCGGCGATAACGGCGCCGAGGGCACCGACCTTTTCGGGATGATCGCGGGGTCCCCGGGTTCGCGCGACAACCTCTACGCGGCGATCAACTGGTCGCAGAATCATCCCAATGCGTGGGGCGACCCGGAATCCTGGGTCGGCTATGGGCCGATGTGGGCCCAGGTGTCGATGACGCCGTTCAGCCAGTTCAAGGGCTGGCTGGCCGAGGGCGGCATCCGCAACGCGCTGGTCGTCAGCGGTCCGGGCGTGAAGCGGCCCGCCGGCAGCATCAACCACGGGCTGATGCATGTGGCGGATCTGGTGCCGACGCTGCTAGAGGTCGCGGGTACGAGCTATCCCAGCGCGCTGAACGGCCAGGAACTGCCGCCGCTGATCGGCAAGTCGTGGGTCCCGATGCTCGCCGGCAAGGCGGACTCGGTGCGGACCGACCAGGACTACCTCGCGTGGGAAGTCTTCGGCAACCGCGCGGTGCGGCAGGGCGACTGGAAGCTGCGCTGGCAAATCAAGCCGTACGGCAAGAGCGACTGGGAGCTATTCAACCTCGCCAAGGATCCCGCCGAGCGCGAGGATCTCGCTGCACAGAATCCCGCCAAGGTGAAGGCCATGCTCGCGGCCTGGGACAGCTACGCCAAGGCCAACAACGTGATCCTGCCGAGCCGCGGGCCGTTCGATACCCTGGAAAAGGACCTGCCGCAACGGGTTACGGTCCATCCAGGTTTCCCGCCGCTGATCTACCAGCAGCAGTTCGTGCCACCGCCGGAGATGCTCGCCGAACCCAAGCCCTGAGACGAAGGCGCGCGTAGTGAGCAACGCTGCGCTCGGACTCGTACATTCACAGGAGAACTCATGAGACTCGCAATCGGGCTGCCAGCTCTGCTGGCCGTGGCGCTAGGGTTCGGCGCGCTGGGCGAAGCACAGGCGCAGATGCCCGCGCGCTTCTACTGGAAGACGCTGTCGGACGGGAACGCCGTGCCGCTCATCGTCAATTCCATCAGCGGCAACACGAACCCGTTCGATCCGGCGCACATCGTGACGCCCGACGGGAACTTCGACGCGACGATGGCGATCGCAGGCTACGCGCACACGTTCTCGCTGTTCGAGCGCTCGGCGGTGGCGGCGATCCTCGTGCCCATGGGACGCGTCTCGGGAGACTTGACGGCGGTAGGCAGAACCTTCAACCAGAACGCGAGCGGCTTCGGCGACCCGATGTTCGAGTTGAACATCAACGTACTCGGTCCGAAGGCGCAGAAGAACATCCCCGACGCGATGCGCTACGAGCCGGGATTCTCGGTCGACGTTCTCGCCGACCTTGCGGTGCCGATCGGCGAATACGACAGCAAGCAACCGCTCAATATCGGGCAGAACCGCTGGTACGGGCGACTGGGCGCGCCAGTGGTGTGGCAGCTCGGCGCCTGGGTGCCGGGAAGGCGCACAACGCTCGAGTTCCTGCCTGCGGTGTGGCTGTTCGGCAATAACACCAACTACGACAACGGCAAGACGCTCAAGACCGATCCGCTGTTCCAACTGGACGCGCACCTCAGCCGCGACTTCACCGCGAATGCGTGGGGGGCGCTCGATTTTGTCTGGTACTACGGCGGCAAGGCGACCGTCAACGGCGTCGCCGGCGAGAAGCTCAACAACATGGGCCTGGGATTCACGCTCGGATACCAGGTCAACACCAACCTCGCGCTCACGTTCGGCTACAAGTCGACCATCAACGACAGCGGCCCCGGCGACCTGCGCATGGACGCCTTCATGGTCTCGCTGGTCTTCGGCTGGCACCCGATGATCGAAGGCATGCGGCGGCTGAAGGGCGAGTAGTGGGCCGCGTCAGCGTCCGGGCTCAGGCCGTTCTGTCCGGCGCTAACAACGCGGAGCCGGTGTCGCAGAACCAATTGAGCACACCGGCCAGGGTGGCATGGTTGAGCGAGAACCGAGCCTGGGATTGCACCACGGGCTTGGCCCGGTAGGCCACCGACAGGCCGGCGAGCTTCATCATCTTCAGGTCGTTGGCGCCGTCGCCGATGGCGATGGCCTTGTCCGTCGCGCACCCCAGCGCCGCGCAGGTCTGGGCAAGGGCCTCGGCCTTGCCGGCGGCGTCGAGGATGGGGCCGCCACCCGGCCCGCTCACGCGGCCGGTGAGCCGGCCGTCAAAGATCTCGAGCTCATTCGAGCGCGTGGCCGCCAGGCCCAGGCGCGCCTGCATGCGGGCGGTGAACTGGGTGAAGCCGCCGGTGACCAGCAGGGTCGAGAGCCCCGCGTCCTGCGCCGCCCGTACCAGGCGCTCGGCCCCAGGGTTGAGGCGCAGCTTCTCGTCGTAGACGCGGTCGAGCAGCCCGGCCTCGACGCCCGCCAGCATGGCCACTCGGCGGCGCAGGCTCTCGGCGTAGTCGGCGATCTCGCCGCGCATCGCGGCCTCGGTGATCGCCGCCACCTCGGCGCCCTTGCCGGCATAGGCCGCGACCTCGTCGAGGCTCTCGATGTTGATGAGCGTGGAGTCCATGTCCATCGCCAGCAGGCGAAAGTCCGCCAGCCGCAGCTCGTCGGGCACGAAGGCGGCATCGAGCTTCCAGTACTCGGCCAGCCCCGCCACGGCGCGGCGCGTCTCGGCGTCTTCGCGCACCGCCACGCAGCGCGCGGCGTCGCCGCTCCAACCGATGCGGGCCGGATTGCACACCACCTTGAAAGTGTCGAGCGCCTCGGACTTGAGTGCCGGGCCTTGGATCACGAGGTCCATGCTGGGATATCCGTCAGGTAAGGGCCTTGAACACGCCGCGCAGGTGGGCGAGCCGCGCGTCGAGGCTGGAGGTCTGCACGTCGAGCCGCAGGCGGTCGGGGCCGGCCATGCGCATGCTGCGCTCCTTCTGCAGCAGCGCAATCAGCTTGACGGGATCGAACGGCGGGCGCGGCACGAACACCAGCACGATGGCGGCGTCGCTGGCGTCGATCTTCTTCACGCCGAGCCGCTCGCCCGCCAGGCGCAGGCGGTGGGTTTCGATGAGCGCGCGCGCCGCCTCGGGCAGCTTGCCGTAGCGATCGACGAGTTCCTCCTGCAGATGCATCAGGCCATCGTCGTCGCTGCACGAGGCGAGCTTCTTGTAGAACGACAAACGCAGGTGCACGTCGTTCACGTAGTCGGGCGGCAGCAGGGCAGGGGTGTGCAGGTTGATCTCGGTGACCGCCGCGAGCGGAGCCATGAGGTCGGGCTCCCGGCCCGAGCGCAGGGCGCGCACCGCGGCATTGAGCATCTGCGTGTACAGGTCGAAGCCGACCTCCTGCATGTCGCCGCTCTGGTTCTCGCCCAGGACCTCGCCCGCGCCGCGGATCTCGAGGTCGTGCATCGCCAGGTAGAAGCCGCTGCCCAGCTCCTCGAGGTTCTGGATCGCCTCGAGCCGCTTGGCCGCGTTCTTGGTGAGCGCGCCCTCGTCGGGGACCATCAGGTAGGCATAGGCCTGGTGGTGCGAGCGGCCCACGCGGCCGCGTAGCTGGTGAAGCTGCGCCAGGCCGAACTTGTCGGCCCGATGCATGATGATCGTGTTGGCGGTGGGCACGTCGATGCCGGTCTCGATGATCGTCGTGCACAGCAGCAGGTTGAAGCGCTGCTGGTAGAAGTCGCGCATCACGCTCTCGAGCTCGCGCTCGGGCATCTGGCCGTGGGCGATCGCTATGCGCGCCTCGGGCAGCAGCTCGGCCAGCCGCGCGCGGCGGTTCTCGATGGTCTCGACCTCGTTGTGCAGGAAGTAGACCTGGCCGCCGCGCTTGAGCTCGCGCAGCACCGCCTCGCGCACCAGGCTCGCGCTCTCCGGGCGCACGAAGGTCTTGATCGCCAGGCGCCGCTGCGGGGCGGTGGCGATCACGCTGAAGTCGCGGATGCCCTCCAGCGACATCGCCAGCGTGCGCGGGATCGGCGTGGCGGTGAGCGTCAGCACGTCGACCTCGGAGCGCAGGCTCTTGAGCCGCTCCTTCTGGCGCACGCCGAAGCGGTGCTCCTCGTCGATGATCACCAGGCCCAGGCGATCGAAGCGCACCTCGGCGCCGAGCAGCTTGTGGGTGCCGACCACGATCTCGATCGTGCCCGCCGCGATCCCCGCCAGCGCCGCGCTCACCTCCTTGGGCGAGCGAAAGCGCGAGAGCTCGACGAGGTTCACCGGCCACTCGGCGAAGCGGTCGCGGAAGGTCTGCGCGTGCTGCTCGGCGAGCAGGGTGGTGGGGCACAACACCGCCACCTGCTTGCCGTCCATCACGGCGGCAAAGGCGGCGCGCAGCGCCACCTCGGTCTTGCCGAAGCCCACGTCGCCGCACACCAGGCGATCCATCGGCGCGCCGCTGCGCATGTCGCGCAGCACGGCCTCGATCGCCGCTTCCTGGTCGGGCGTCTCCTCGAAGCCGAAGCCCTCGGCAAAGGCCTCGTAGTCGTGCTGCTTGAACTCGAAGGCGTGGCCCTTGCGGGCGGCGCGCAGCGCGTACAGGTTGAGCAGCTCCGCGGCCGTGTCGCGCACATGCTTGGCGGCCTTGCGCTTGGCCTTCTCCCAGTCGGCCCCGCCCAGACTGTGCAACGGCGCGGCATCGGGGTCGGTCCCGGAGTAGCGCGAGATCAGATGCAGCTGCGCTACCGGCACGTACAGCTTGGTGTCGCGGGCGTACTCCAGGTGCAGGAACTCGGCCGGCCCGTTGCCCAGGTCCAGAGTCTCGAGACCCCGGTAGCGACCGATACCGTGCTCGACGTGCACCACCGGGTCGCCCACGCGCAGTTCGGCCAGGTCGCGCACCATGGCCTCGACGTTCGAGGCCTGCTCGCGCCGGCGCTGCCTCTGGCGGCGCGGGCTGGCGGCGTAGAGCTCGGTTTCGGTGACGACCGTCAGGCCGGCGTCCGGCAGGACGAAGCCCTCGTGCAGCGGCGCCACGCCCAGCGCGAGCGGTGCGTCGGCGGCCAGGAAGCCGCCCCAGTCCGCGCTGTCGGCAAAGGGCAGGTCGTATTCCCTGAGCAGTTGCGCGATGGTCTCGCGCCGACCGGCCGAGTCGGCCGCGAGCAGCACGCGCCCGCCTAGCGCGCGTTGCCGGTCCACCGCGGCGCGCAGCCGCGCCAGCGGGTCGCTCGCCTTGCGCTCGACGGCCAGCGGCGGCAGGGCGCAGTAGCCCGTGGCCTCGCCCTCGGTGAGCACCAGGCGCGGGTGCGGCCGCGCGGCTATGAAGAACTGCTCGGCGTCGAGGTAGAGCCGCGCGGGGGGCAGTGCGGGACGCTCGGCGTCGCGCGACAGGAAGCGGTGACGCTCGCTGGTCTCGGTCCAGAAGCGCGTCAGTGCGGGCTCGATCGCGCCCACGAACGCGAGCTGCGCCTGCGCGGGCAGGTAGTCGAAGAGCGTGGCGGTGGCGTCGAAGAACAGCGGCAGGTAGTACTCGATGCCCGCGCCCGCCACGCCGTTGGCGATGTCCTTGTAGAGCGCGACGCGCGAGGGGTCGCCCTCGAAGGACTCGCGCCAGCGCAGCCGGAAGGCCTGGCGCGCGGCCTCGTCGAGGGGGAACTCGCGCCCCGGCAGCAGGCGGATCTCGGGCACCGGGTAGAGGCTGCGCTGCGTGTCGGGGTCGAAGGCGCGGATGGTCTCGATCTCGTCGTCGAGCAGATCCAGCCGGAAGGGCAGGGCGGCGCCCATGGGGAACAGGTCGGCCAGACCTCCGCGGGTGCTGAACTCGCCCGGCGCCACCACCTGACTGACGTGCTGATAGCCCGCCAGCACGAGCTGCGCCCGCAGCGCGTCGACGTCCACGCGTTCCCCGGCGCGAAAGAAGAAGGTGTGAGCCGCGATGAAGCTCGGCGGCGCCAGGCGCTGCGCGGCGGTGGCGGCGGGGACCACCAGCACGTCGATCGCCTCGGGGCCGCGCCCGCGGTGCATCAGCCGGTACAGGGTCTCGAGCCGGGTGCTGACCAGGTCCTGGTGGGGGCTGAGCACGTCGTAGGGCAGGGTCTCCCAGTCAGGGAAGGCGCGCACCGCCAGCGCGGGTTCGAACCAGGGCAGCTCGTCGACCAGGCGTTGCGCGTCGAGCGCGTCCGCACAAACGATCACGAGTAGCTGCTTCGCGTCGCGCGCGGCCAGCGCAAGGCGCGAGAGCAGCAGTGCGTCGCCCGAGCCCGGGGGCCGAGGGGTCGCGGCGCGCTCGCCGGGGACCAGGCGCGGCAGCGGGGGCAGGGAAGGCAGTTCGGTGCGGGACATGGGCGGTGGCGGAGGAACCGTGCGCCCAGCCAATGCGGACAGCGCCGCAAGGCGCGCCACGAGCGGTTTGCAGACGCGTCGCTATTATAGGTTTCGCCCCTCACCCTGCCGCGCTGCCGCCTTGTCCTCCCCTCGCTGCCTTGGACTCATCCCTGCCGCCGGCGTGGGCGCGCGCATGGGACTGGCCGTGCCCAAGCAGTACCTGCGCCTGGGCGATCGCACCTTGCTGGAGCTCGCCGCCGAGGCGCTCGCGCTGGACGAGCGCGTCGAGCGCGTGCTGGTGGTGGTGGCGCCGGGCGACGAGGCCTGGCGGGCGCTGCACTTCGGGCCGCGCGTGCAGGTGGTGGCCGCGGGCGGCGCCACGCGCGCCGAGACGGTGCGCAACGGCCTGGCGCGCCTGCACGCCTCGGCCGAAGACTGGGTGCTGGTGCACGACGCTGCCCGGCCCTGCCTGTCGGCCGAGGATCTGGCGGCACTGATCGATACCCTGTGGCTCGATCCCGTGGGCGGCCTGCTCGCCGTGCCGCTGGCCGACACGCTCAAGCGCGCGGCGGGCGACCGGGTGAGCGGCACCCTGCCGCGCGAGTCGCTCTGGCGCGCCGTCACGCCGCAGATGTTCCGTGCCGGGCTCCTGGCGCGCGCGCTCGAGGGCGACCTTGGCGCGATCACCGACGAGGCCGCCGCCCTGGAGCGCCTGGGCGCGGCGCCGCGCCTGGTGCAAGGTGCCGCCAGCAACATCAAGCTCACTCAACCCGGCGACGAGCTGCTTGCCCGCGCCGTGCTCCAAGCTCAGGGGAGGCTGCCATGACCATGCGCATCGGGCAGGGCTACGACGTGCACGCCTTGGTGCCCGGGCGGCGCCTGGTGATCGGGGGGGTCGAGATCCCCCACGCGCTAGGGTTGCTCGGCCACTCGGACGCCGACGTGCTGCTGCACGCGATCACCGATGCGCTCTTGGGGGCGGCGGGCCTGGGCGACATCGGCCGCCTCTTTCCCGACACCGACCCGGCGTACCAGGGCGCCGACAGCCGCGAGCTGCTGCGCACTGCCCTGGCGCGCGTGCAGGCGGCGGGTTGGCGGGTGCTCAACGTCGACGCCACCGTCGTGGCCCAGCAGCCCCGGCTCGCGCCGCACGTGCCGGCCATGCAGTCGGCCATCGCCGCGTGCCTGGCGGTTGAACCCGCGGCGGTGAACGTCAAGGCCAAGACCCACGAGCGCCTTGGCTTCGAGGGCCGCTCCGAGGGGATCGTGGCCCAGGCCGTGATCTTGTTGCAGGCCGCGCCATGAAGCTCGCCGCCGACATCGTCGTGGCGCTGGTGGCGCTGCTGCACGTCTACATCCTGGTGCTCGAGATGTTCCTCTGGGACAAGCCCGCGGGCCGGCGCGCCTTCGGGATGAGCCGCGAGATGGCTGCCGCCACCAAGGTGCTGGCCGCCAACCAGGGGCTCTACAACGGCTTCCTGGCGGCAGGGCTGTTCTGGGGGCTGGCGCTGGGCGAGGCCGGCTGGGGCGTGAAGCTGTTCTTCCTGCTGTGCGTGCTGGTCGCCGGCGTGTTCGGCGCAGCCACCGCCAGCCGGCGCATCCTGTTCGTGCAGGCCTTGCCGGCAGCGATCGGCCTGGCGCTGCTCTACGCCGCGCGCTAGCGCGCCGCTGTCGGCGCGCGGGGCAGGCGCAGCACGGCGCACAGGCCGCCGCCTGAGGCGTGCGCCAGCGCAAGGCTGCCGCCATGGCGCTGGGCGATGCGCGCGACGATGGGTAGCCCCAGCCCCGCCCCGGTGTGCCCGCTGCGCGCGGCCTCGCCGCGCTCGAAGGGCCGCAGTACGCGGTCGAGCTCGCTCGCCGCGATGCCGCCACCGCGGTCGCTGACGCTCAGCACGGCCTCGGCATCCGTCACGCCAAGAGTCACGTCCAAGTGCAGCTCGCCCGCGTCGTTGCGGCCGTAGCGGTGCGCGTTCACCACCAGGTTCTCCACGGCGCGGCTCAGTTCCGTGGCATTGCCCACGACCTGTACGTCGGGCGCCAACGCCAGGCGCACGCTGCTGCGGGGCGCCGACTCGATCCGGGTCGCGGCCACGGCGTGGGCCACCAGTTCGCCCAGGTCGAGCGGCGCCGTGGCGCCGGGGCGGCTGCGCGCGTAGTCGAGGAACTGGCGCACGATCGCATCCATCTGCTCGATGTCGCCCGCCATGGCGGCACGGGTGGCCTCGTCGAGCGGCGCCAGCTCGAGCTCCAGCCGCAGGCGGGTCAGGGGCGTGCGCAGGTCGTGGCTGATGCCGGCCAGCAGCACTTCGCGATCGGCCGCCAGCTTGTCGAGGTCGTCGACCATGCGGTTGAAGCTGCGGTTCACGCTCTCGATCTCGATGGGGCCGGCCTCGGGCAGGGGCGCGGGATGGCGCCCGGCGCCAAGTTCGCGCACCGCCGTGGTGAGCCGCGCCAGAGGCTGGTTCACGAGCCGGGTGATGAGCACGGCGCCGAGCACCGAAAGCAGCAGCGCCGCCGCGGCCCAGCCCAGCCAGCCGGTGCCGAAGTCGCGCGTGAGCGGGTCGCGCGCGAGGTAGAGCCAGTAGGCGTCGCCGTCGATGTCCAGACTCACCCAGATGCCCCGGATGCCGTTGACCTCGTCGGCCATGCGCGTCGCCGCGCCCAGGTTGGCGCGCACCGCGGTCTCGACCCGCCGTGCGAACGGGGAGTCGCGCAGCGGCGCGACGGCGTCGCTGGACTCGAGCGGATAGATGCGGATGCCCTCGTTGGCGGCCAGGGCGCGCAGCAGCTCGCCGCGTGCCGCCGGGTCGGCGTAGAGCAGGGCCGAGCGGGTGATGTTGGCGGCCGACACCACCTGGGCGGCGACCTGGCGCACGCGCGGCTCGATCTCCAGCGCGCGCAGGCTCTGCAGCCAGGCGGCCATGCTGGCCACCATCAGCCCCAGCACCAGCAGGAAGGTGCGCCAGAACAGGCTGGGCGAGCGCAGCTTCAAGCCGGCGGCCTCAGGCGGCCGAGCTGCCGTCGGGGACGAAGACGTAGCCCAGGCCCCAGACGGTCTGGATGAAGCGCGGCTTGGCGGGGTCAGGCTCGATCAGCTTGCGCAGCCGCGAGACCTGCACGTCCAGGGAGCGGTCGAAGGCCTCGTATTCGCGCCCGCGGGCCATCTCCATCAGCTTGTCGCGCGACAAGGGCACGCGCGGGTGGCGCGCGAAGGCCTTGAGCACGGCGAACTCTCCGGTGGTGAGCGGCACCTGCGAGCCGTTGCGCCTCAGGGTGCGCGTGCCGAGGTCGAGCTCGAAGTCGCCGAAGGTGACGGTGGCGTCCTCGCGCGTGGGCGCGCCTGGCGCGTCGGGCGTGGGGCGGCGGCGCAGCACTGCATGGATGCGCGCCAGCAGCTCGCGCGGGTTGAAGGGCTTGGGCAGGTAGTCGTCGGCGCCCATTTCCAGGCCCACGATGCGGTCCACGTCCTCGCCCTTGGCGGTGAGCAGGATGATGGGCGTCTCGTCCTTGTCGCCGCGCAGGCGGCGCAGGATCGACAAGCCGTCCTCGCCCGGCATCATCAGGTCGAGGATCAGCAGGTCGTAGCGCTCGCGCACCCAGAGGCGGTCCAACGCGGCGCCGCCCTCGGCCACGAACACCGAAAAGCCGTTCTCGCCGAGGTAGCGACGCAGCAGATCGCGCAGGCGGGCATCGTCGTCGACGACCAGGATCTTGGATGGGCGGTGCATGGCGGGTAGCGGAGCGAGTCTGGCGCCTATCCTAGGGCAGGCGCGAGGGCGCGCACCGGATGGGCGCGCTCGGCCAACATCGTGTTACAGAATTTACCGGTGTGCAGCCTCGAATGCTGCGTCCGAGCAGTGTGCGCCGCGCGGCAAGACTTAACATCGGGCCACGATGGCGGGCTGGAATCTTCTCATTCGCGCGGGGTGCCGCGCGCTCGTGGCGGCCGTGGCGTGGGCGCCGGCGCTGGCGGCGCTTGCCCAGGCTTTGCCGCCACCCCCGCTGCCAGCACCGCCGGCCGGGCCGGCGCAGCGCGCGCCCGACGAGCGGATCCGCGCCTGGCAGGCGATGAGCCCCGAGCAGCGCGCGCAGGCCTGGCAATCGCTCAGCCCGGAGCAGCGTGCGGCGCTCGTCCAGCGCGCCGGTCAGGGCCAGGGCTGGCAGGCCCTCAGCCCCGACGAGCGCGAGCGCACCTGGCGCCAGCTCAGCCCCGAGCAGAAAGCAGAGATCCGCAGCCGCATGACGCCCGAGCAGCGCGAGGCCATGCGCAATCGGTTCCTCGAGGAGCGTGGCCGGCGCATGGCGCAAGACCCCGCCTGCTGCGGGCCGGAGGGCGCGCGGGAGCGGCGTCTCAGCCCCGAGGAGCGCCAACGGCTGCGCGATCAGGTGCGTGAAGCCAACCGCGGCTACCCGCCCGGAGGCCCGGGTGGGCATGGTGGTCCGGGCGGTCCGGGTGGCCCGCCGCCTCGACCCTGAACGCGCGCGGCGCGGCGGTCGCCCGCGCATGCGCGGCTAGAATCCCTGCCACCCGTCGCATCGGCGGACCGCGCCATGACCATCCCGCTTGCCATCCTCGCGATCGACACCGCCACCGACGTCTGTTCGGTGGCGCTGCTCACGCGCGAGGGCGTGATCGAGCGCAGTGAGCGCGTGGGCCAGAAGCACTCGGAACGCGCGCTGCCGATGGTCGACGCCTTGCTGGCCGAGGCCGGATACCGCGTCACCGACCTGGGGGCCGTGGCCTTCGGCGCAGGCCCGGGCTCCTTCACCGGACTGCGCATCGCCTGCGGCCTGGCCCAGGGGCTGGCCTGGGCGGCCGAGCTGCCGGTGGTCGCCGTGGGCAATCTGCGCGCGCTCGCTGCCGCGGCGCTGGCCGAGGACGCCAGCGCCCAGCGCGTGCTGTGCGCCGTCGATGCGCGCATGAACGAGAGCTACGTCGCGATCTACGAGCGCGAGGGCGCGATCGAATCGCTGATCGAGCGCGAGCCCCCCCAGCTCGTCGCGCCGCAGGAGCTCGCCGACATGGCGCGGGCCAACGACTGCGATCTCGTGGCGGGCGACGCGTTGGTGCATCACGCCTCGGTCTGGCCCGCGCAGCCGCCGTGGCGCAGCTCGCGCGAGCTCAACGCCCGCGCCGCGTGGATCGCCCGCTTGGGCGCGGCGGACTTTCGCGCCGGCCGCGCCATCGCCCCGGCCCTGGCCGCGCCGCTCTATGTTCGGGACCGCGTGGCGCTTACCTCGGCGGAGCGCGCGGAAGGAGAGCGCCTGTGAGCGCGGTCTTGCGGCCGGCGCCGCAGCGCTACGTACCCATGACGCCGCGCGATCTGGACGACGTGGTCGAGGTGGAGCGCGAGATCTATCCGTTTCCATGGACGCGCGGCAATTTCGCCGACGCGCTCGCGGCGGGCTATTCGGCCTGGGTGCTGCGCGGGCCGCAAGACGCCCTGCAGGCCTACGCCATCGTCATGCCGGTGCTCGACGAGGCGCACCTGCTGAACCTGTCGGTGGCGAGCGCGCACCAGGGCGGGGGGCTGGGATTTGCCACCCTGCGCTGGGTGTCGGAGGTCGCGCGCGACTACGGCGCGCGCAGCCTGCTGCTCGAAGTGCGCCCCTCGAACGCGCCGGCCCTGCGCCTGTACGAGCGCTACGGCTTCCAGCGCATTGGGCTGCGCCGCGCCTACTACCCCGCGCACGAGGGCCGCGAGGACGCGGTCGTGATGCGCATTGCCCTGTGAAGCGGCCGTGACGCTCGACCCGCGCCGGGCGGCGCTGTGGGACGCGCTGGGCCTCGGTCCGCGCTGGGTGCTGCGCGCTGCCGAGCCTGATGCCGAGGCCGAGTGGCCTGCGCAAGAGGCGCTGCATGCCCAGCCGCCCGTCGTGGCTGCCGCGACACCCGCGGCCGCGAGCGCGGCGCGGCCTGTGTCGGCGGCGCCGGTGCCCCCCCGCAGCGGTGGGGCGCGCACGAACGCTTCAGTCGCAGCCACGGTCGAGCCCGCGGATGCCGAGCGCGCACAGCGCATCGCCACCCTCGACTGGGACGGACTGCGCGCGGAGGTGGCCGCGTGCCGGGCGTGCGCCTTGTGCAAGTCGCGCACGCAAACGGTGTTCGCCGCCGGCGGTCCGGGAGCCCCCTGGCTGATCGTGGGCGAGGCGCCCGGCGCCGAAGAGGACGCGCGCGGCGAACCCTTCGTAGGTCAGGCGGGGCGTTTGCTCGACGCAATGCTGGGCGCGCTGGGCATGGCGCGTGGCCGCGAGGTCACCATCGTGAACGTGCTCAAGTGCCGGCCGCCGGGTAACCGCAATCCCGAGCCCGAGGAGGTGGCGGCCTGCGCGCCCTTCCTGGCGCGGCAGATCGAACTGGCGGCCCCCGCGGTCTTGCTGATCGCAGGACGCTATGCCGCGCAGTCGCTGCTGGCCACGGATTCGAGCATCGCCAGCCTGCGCGGGCGAATTCACGGTGTGCCGGTCGGGCAGCGGCAGGTGCCTGCGATCGTGACCTACCACCCCGCTTACCTGCTGCGCAATCTGGTCGACAAGGCCAAGAGCTGGGCGGACCTGTGCCTGGCGCGCCGGGCGGCTCGCGACGCCGGCGCCGACCGCGCGTAGGAGCCGGGCGGCCTCAGGTGCGCACCGGCGGCAGGCTCAGTGGTGCTTGCCCTCGCCGATCAGGGCGACCGAGTCGAACTGGCTCTGGTTGCGGCGGTGGCGCAGCATCACCAGCAGCATCGTGCTGGCCACGAACACGCCGAAGATCACCATCACTGCCTGCACGCTGAGGTTTGCCCACAGCAGCAGGGCGTAGACCCCGAGCATGACGAGGATCGAGAGGTTCTCGTTGAAGTTTTGCACGGCTATCGAGCGGCCCGCGCTCATCAGCACGTGGCCGCGGTGCTGGAGCAGGGCATTCATCGGGACCACGAAGTAGCCCGCGAGCGCACCCACGACCATCAGCATCAAGCAGGCGATCAGCAGGAACCAGCTGAGCTGGGCGCTGCCCACGTTCACCCCCCCGGAGGGCACCAGGCCGCTGTGATAGCCGGCCATCAGGGCCACGATCAGCCCCATGGCCACGCCCACGGGCAGCACGTTGACCGAGCGGCGCAGGCTGACCGTGGCCGCTGCGTACACCGAGCCCACGGCGATGCCGATCGCGACCACGGCCTGGAGGATGGCGGCCTTGGACAGGTCCATGCCCAGCACCTTCTCGGCCCACTTGAGCACGATGAACTGCAAGGTGGCGCCGGCTCCCCAGAACAGCGTGGTCACCGCCAGCGAGATCTGCCCCAGCTTGTCGCGCCACAGCACCGCGCAGGAGTGGGCGAAGCCGCGCAGCAGCTTCACCGGGTGGATGTGCGAGGGCGGGTAGCGCGCCCCGGTGTCGGGGATGAAGAGATTGAAGATCGCGGCCGCCGCGTAGACGAACACGATCAGCGAGATCGCCGCCTCGGCAGGCTCGTCGATGCCTGTGTTGAGCACGGGGAAGTCGAACGAGAGCAAGGTGGCCGCCACCTTCGGGCTGATCAGCACGCCGCCGAGGACGAAGCCCAGCACGATCGAGCCCACGGTCAGACCCTCGATCCAGCCGTTGGCCACGACCAGCTTCTCGGGCGGCAGCAGCTCGGTGAGGATGCCGTACTTGGCTGGCGAGTAGGCGGCCGCCCCCATGCCCACCACTGCGTAGGCGAGCAGGGGATGCGAGCCGAACAGCATCAGGAGGCAGCCACCGATCTTCACCGTGTTGGTGATGAACATCACCCGGCCCTTGGGCAGCGCGTCGGCGAAGGCGCCCACGAAGGCCGCGAGCAGCACGTAGCTCAGCACGAAGAAGAGCTTGAGCATCGGCGTCATCCACGCCGGGGCGCCATGGCCCTGGAGCAGCGCGATCGCGGCAATGAGCAGCGCGTTGTCTGCCAGCGAGGAGCAGAACTGCGCCGTCATGATCGTGTAGAAGCCGCGCTTCATGGGGCGGTGGCTGTGGCGTGGATTCGCAGGATGAGGGGGAGGGTGGGCAGGGCGGCTGCCGCCGCGATGCGCGACGCGCGGTGTCGCCGCGGCTGTGCCGCGACGGTGCGGCGCGTTATAGCACGCACCTCGCCTGCCGCCGGGCGGGCCGCGACGCGCGACTCGCTATGCTTGGCGCAGCCGCTTCCTGCTCCCATGCCGCGTCCCATTCATGCCCTGATCGACCTGCCCGCACTGCGTGCCAACCTCGAGCGCGCGCGCCTCGCCGCGGCTGGGCGCCGCGTGTGGGCCGTGGTCAAGGCCAATGCCTATGGGCACGGCATCGAGCGCGCGGTACGCGCCTTCACGGCAGCCGACGGGCTCGCGCTGCTTGACCTGGCCGAGGCTGAGCGCGCCCGCGCGACCGGCTGGACACGCCCCATCCTGTTGCTCGAGGGCTGCTTCGAGGCCGCGGACTTCGTCGACGCGCAGCGTCTTGGCCTGAGCTGCGTGGTGAGCTGCGAGGAGCAGCTGCGCATGCTGGAGCTTGCGCGCCTGCCCGGCCCCATCGACTGCCTGCTCAAGCTCAACACCGGGATGAACCGCCTGGGCTTTCGCCCGTCGATCGCCGCCCAGGCGCGCGACCGCCTGATCGCGGCGCCCGCCGCGCGCCTCGTGGGCAGCATGACGCACTTCGCCAACGCCGACCGCCCTGCCGGGGTGAGCGGGCCGGTGAGCTTCGAGGCGCAGCTCGCCGAGTATCGGCAGGCGGTCGAAGGCTGGCCCGAGTGGCAGTGCGTGGCCAACTCGGCCGCGCTCTTCCTGCATCCGGAGGCGGGCGGCGCGGCAGTGCGACCGGGCATCGCGCTCTACGGGGCGAGCCCGGACACCGCCGTCGTCACCCGCGACGCGCTGGGGCTCGCGGCGGGCATGCACCTGCGCTCGGAGCTGATTGCGGTCCAGGAATTGCATGCGGGTGAATCGGTGGGCTACGGCTCGCGCTACACCGCGCCGCACGACCTGCGCCTGGGCGTGGTGGCCTGCGGGTACGCCGACGGCTATCCGCGCGGCGCGGCCGACGGCACGCCCGTGTCCGTCGATGGCGTGGAGGTGCCGCTGGTGGGGCGGGTGTCGATGGACATGCTCACGGTCGACCTCACGCGCGCGCCCGGTGCGCGCGTGGGCAGTGTGGTGGAACTGTGGGGCGCGCGCATCGACATCGACCGCGTGGCGGCAGCCGCGGGCACGGTGGGGTACGAACTGATGTGCGCCCTGGCACCGCGCGTGCCGGTGCGCGAGGCGCAATGACCATGGCCAAGCCGCGTACCCAGTACGTCTGCTCCGATTGCGGCGGGGCGAGCCCCAAGTGGGCGGGACAGTGCCCGGCCTGCGGCGCCTGGAACACCTTGGTCGAGGCGCGCCTCGAGGCCGCGAATCATCGCTACTCGCCGGCGTCGCGACCGGGAATCGTGGCCGCAGCGGACGTGGCCGATCTCGGCGCGATCGAGGCCACCGAACAGCCGCGCATCCCCAGCGGGCTCGAGGAGTTCGACCGCGTGCTGGGCGGCGGGCTGGTGCCGGGCGGCGTGGTGCTGATCGGCGGCGATCCGGGCATCGGCAAGTCGACCCTGCTGCTGCAGGCGCTGGCCGTGCTGGCGCAGCAGGGCCGGCGCGTGCTCTACGTGAGCGGCGAGGAAAGCGGCGCGCAGGTGGCGCTGCGCGCCCGGCGCATGGGGCTCGAGGCCGCCAGCCTGCGCCTGATGGCCGAGATCCAGCTCGAGCGCATCGAGGCGGCGATCGCGGCAGAGCGGCCCGAGGTGGTGGTGGTCGACTCGATTCAGACCCTGTTCTCCGAGGCGCTCACCTCGGCGCCCGGTTCGGTTGCCCAGGTGCGCGAGTGCGCGGCGCAGCTCACGCGCCTGGCAAAGCGGGGCGGGCCCACGGTGATCATGGTGGGGCACGTGACCAAGGAGGGCGCGCTGGCCGGCCCGCGGGTGCTCGAGCACATCGTCGACACCGTCTTGTATTTCGAGGGCGACACGCATTCGAGCTTCCGTCTGGTGCGCGCCTTCAAGAACCGCTACGGCGCGGTCAACGAGATCGGCGTCTTTGCGATGACCGACCGCGGCCTGCGCGGTGTGGCCAATCCTTCTGCGCTGTTTCTGTCGCAGCACGCCGCCGAGGTGCCGGGCTCCTGCGTGCTGGTCACGCAGGAAGGCACGCGGCCGCTGCTGGTCGAGATCCAGGCCCTGGTCGACACCAGCCACCTGCCCACGCCGCGGCGCCTGAGCGTGGGGCTGGAGCAGCAGCGCCTGGCCATGCTGCTGGCGGTGCTGCACCGGCACGCCGGGGTCGCCGCCTTCGACCAGGACGTGTTCGTCAACGCCGTGGGCGGGGTGCGCATCACCGAGCCCGCGGCGGATCTGGCCGTGCTGGCGGCAATCCACTCTTCGATCCGCAATCGCGCGCTCGACCGCGGCCTGGTGGTCTTCGGCGAGGTGGGGCTGGCCGGCGAGATCCGCCCCGCGCCGCGGGGCCAGGAGCGCCTGCGCGAAGCCGCCAAGCTGGGCTTTGCGCGTGCGATCATTCCACGCGCCAACGCCCCCAAGGGGCGCATCGAGGGCCTCGAGATCGTGGCCGTCGACCGCCTCGAGGCCGCGCTCGAGGCGGCCGCCCAACACTGAAGTCGACACTGCCATGACCACCTTGACCAAGCTGCTGCCCGCCAGCGCCCGCCCGGCGGCGGCCCTCCTTGCACGGGCCAGGCGCCTGCCGCTGACCAGCGCTCAGCGGGCTGCGCTGCCCGAGCACCTCGACGCCGGCGGCGCCCATCTGCACCACACGCTGGCCGGTCACCGGCCCATCGAGGTGGGCGATCTGCTGCTCGACCAGGGCAGCGGCCTGTGGGTGGTGGGTGCCGCTGCCGAGCCCGTGCTGGAAGTGCGCGGCCCGGTCGATGCCCTGCTGCGTGCCGCGCTCGCTCTGGGCCGCGCCGGGGTGCGCGCCGAAGTGGCCGATCCCTGCCTGCGCGTGGCGGCCAATGCCGAGTTGGCGCGCGAGTTGCGCGAGCGCGGCCTGGAGGTGGCCGAACTCACCGCGCCGTTCTCGCCCGAGCGCGAGGCGGCGCACGACGAGGCGGGCCACGTTCACGGGCCCGAGTGCGGGCACGAGCACGGCCACGAGCATGAACATGGCCATGCCCATGCGCACGACCACGAGCACGGTCACGACCACGCGCATGACCACGAGCACCGTCACTGAAATCAGCCTTACCGCGAGCCCCGGACCATGAGCCCGTCATTCGAGATCCAGCGCAATCCCCATCCCCTACCGGAGGCCGAGCGCGCCGCCGTGCTGGCCAACCCCATCTTCGGCCAGACTCGCACCGACCATCAGGTGGTCTGCGTGTGGGAAAAGGGCAAGGGCTGGGTGAGCGCCAAGCTGATCCCCTACGGTCCCATCCTGATGGACCCGGCGGCCGCAGTGCTGCACTACGGGCAGGAGATCTTCGAGGGCATCAAGGCCTATCGGCACGCCGACGGCTCGATCTGGACCTTCCGCCCCACCGAGAACGCGCGCCGCCTGCAGGCCAGTGCCCGGCGCATGGCGCTGCCCGAGGTGCCCGAAGAACTGTTCGTCGAGTCGCTGCGGCAATTGGTGACGATCGACGCGGCGTGGGTGCCGGATGCCAGCAACGAGAAGTCGCTCTACATCCGCCCCTTCGAGATCGCGGCCGAGGACTTCCTGGGCGTGCGCGCGGCGCACCGCGTGGAGTACCGCGTGATCGCCAGTCCGGTGGGGCCGTACTTCGCGGGCGGCATCAAGCCGGTGTCGATCTGGATCGCGCTGGACTCGGCGCGTGCCGGCAAGTTCGGCACGGGCGAGGCCAAGTGCGGCGGCAACTATGCCGCCTCGCTGCTGGCGCAGACCGAGGGCTACGAGCAGGGCTGCTCGCAGGTCATGTTCCTCGACGCCGAGACCGGCACCACCATCGAGGAACTGGGCGGCATGAACCTGTTCTTCGTGTATCGGGACGGGCGGGTGGCCACCCCGTCCCTCGAGGGCACCATCCTGCGCGGCATCACGCGCAAGTCGCTGGTGCAACTGATCAAGGATCGCGGCCTACCCATCGAGGAGCGCCGCATCACCCTGGCCGAGCTGAGCGCGGGCCTCAAGAGCGGGGATATCACCGAAGTCTTTGCCTGCGGCACCGCCGCGGTCATCACGCCGGTGGGCCAGTTCAAGAGCCGCCAGGAGACGCTCGGCTCGGCCGAGGCCCAGCCGGGCCCGCTGACCCTGAGCCTGCGCGAGGAGCTCACCGGCATCCAGACCGGGCGCGTGCCCGACCGCCACGGCTGGATGTATCGCCTGGTCTGAGGGCGCGGCACACCGTGGCTGCGGACCTGCCGCTAAGGCTCGGGTCCGCACACCCCGGATCAGCGCAGCCCGAACACCCAGGTGCGCCAGGCCAGGCCGAGCTTGGTGAGCGGCGTGAGTTCGATGCGCTGCTGCAGCACCGCGTAGCCTGAGGCCTCGATCTCGTCGAGCAGGCGCATGTGGATGCGCCCGAGCGCGAGCAGCGCGCGCGCCGAGCGCTCGCGAGCCAGTGACTTGCAGGCCTCCTGCCAGTCGGCGCGGGCCGCTGCCGCCTGTTCGGCCATGAGCGCGGCCCAGCCGGGCGGCGTGCGGCTCGCGAACAAGTCCGCTGGCCGCACCGCGTGAACCCGCAATGTGTCGGCGGGGAGCCAGATCCGGTCGCGTCGGGCGTCGGCGCCGGTGCGGCGCATCAGACGCACCCGCGCGATGGCCCGGGCGAGCGGCGCGGTGTCGGCCTCCACGCCAAGTGGCGCGGCACACAGGCGGGCCAGCGCGGTGGGGCCGAGCGCGAGGTGACGATCGAGGGCTGCCGCATCGAGCAGGCGGGTCTGGCGTGCGGCGACTTCGGCGCCGTCGAGCATGCGGGCAAGATCGGTCTGCGTGGCATCGGACTGGCGCAGGCACTGGGCCAAAGCGGTGCTCACCGGGTGACTCGGCGCGCCGCCAGCGGCTGCGGCGAGCTCGGTTCGCCACCATGCAAGTCGCGCTAGGGCCACGCCGGGGTCGGAGGCCGCCTCCAGCGTGGCGTCGAGCTCACGAGCAAAGGCGGCCAGGGCCACCACGGCACGGCGCTGCGGCGCCGGTAGAAAGAGCGTGGCGTAGTGCAGGCTGGAGCCGCTGCGGGCGCCGCGCGCCAGACAGTAATCGTGCGGGTCCATGCCCTGCTCGCAGGCCGCGTCGGAAAGGCGCGCAGTCTAGCAACGGGGTCGTGTCGCGCCCGCCGCCAACGAGGGCAGGCGGCTTCCTTTAGAATCGCTGCGATCCGCGGTGTCCGCTGTCCGCCGGGACGCTCGAGCGGAGGTGGCGAAATTGGTAGACGCACCAGGTTTAGGTCCTGACGCCTTCACCGGCGTGCGGGTTCGAGTCCCGCCCTCCGCACCACACCGAATCCTGCCGTGGCCCGGCCACGACCTCACGTTGAATAGACCATGACTCAGAACGTAGAAAGCCTTGGCGCGCTCGAGCGCCGCATCGACTTGAGCCTGCCCGCCGCCGAGGTGCGCAAGGAGATCGACAAGCGCCTGGCCAAGCTGTCGCGCACGGTGCGCATGCCGGGCTTCAGGCCCGGCAAGGTGCCGATGAAGATGATCGCGGCGAGCTACGGGCCGCAGGTCGAGACCGAAGTGCTGAACGACCAGATCGGCGCGGCCTTCGTGCGGGCGGTGGGCGACGCCAAGCTTCGCGTTGCCGGTGCGCCGCGCGTCGAGGCCAGGCCGGCGGCCGACGGGGCGGCCGAGCTGGGCTTCGCGGCGACCTTCGAGGTGTATCCGGAGATCACCCTGGGCGAGCTCGCCGGCGTGGAGGTCAAGCGCGCGGTGTGCCCGGTGGGCGAGGCCGAGATCGACGAGACCATCGACATCATGCGCAAGCAGCGCGCCGAGTTCGAGTCGGTGAGCCGCGCCGCCGCCACCGGCGACCGCGTGACGATCGACTTCAAGGGCACTCAGGACGGCGTGGCCTTCGAGGGCGGCACGGCCCAGGGCTACCCCTTCGTGCTCGGCGAGGGGCGCATGCTCCCCGAGTTCGAGGCGGCGGTGACGGGCATGGCGCCGGGACAGACCAAGACCTTCCCGCTGACCTTCCCGGACGACTACGGTTCGCGCGATCTGGCCGGCAAGACGGTGCAGTTCGAGGTGAGCGTGGCGAAGGTGGAGGAACCCAGGCTGCCGGCGATCGACGCCGAGTTCGCCAAGTCGCTGGGCATCGAGGACGGCGACGTGGCCAAGATGCGCGCGGAGATCAAGTCCAACCTCGATCGCGAGGTGAGCTCGCGCCTGAAGTCGCGCACCAAGGATTCGGTGATGGAAGCCCTGGCGGGTCTGGCGCAGTTCGAGCTGCCCAAGGCACTGGTCGCCGAGGACCAGCAGCGTCTGATCGAGATGGCGCGTGCCGACATGGCCTCGCGCGGCATGGACGTCAAGGACGCGCCCATTCCGCCCGAGCTGTTCACCGCCCAGGCCGAGCGTCGCGTGCGCCTGGGCCTGGTGGTGGGCGAGGTGGTGGCCAAGGAGGGGCTGGCCGTGCGCCCCGATCAGGTGCGCCGACTGGTCGAGGAGATGGCGCAGAGCTATGAACGCCCGCAGGACGTGATCAACTGGTACCTTTCCGACCGCAAGCGCCTGGCCGAACTCGAGTCGGTGGCGCTCGAGAACAACGTCATGGACTGGGTGCTCGGCAAGGCCAAGGTGGTCGACACGGCAGTGGCCTTCGACGAACTGATGGGCCGCGGCGCCCCCCGCAAGTAGTCGTCCGCGCGCGCGGACGCCTCGCCTGACCCCCAACAGGAGCGCAAGAAGACATGGATCCCCAAGGCCTCGGCATGGTGCCGATCGTCATCGAGCAGAGCGGGCGCGGCGAGCGCGCCTACGACATCTATTCGCGCCTGCTGCGCGACCGGGTGATCTTCCTGGTGGGTCCGGTCAATGACCAGACGGCCAACCTCGTGGTGGCGCAGATGCTGTTCCTCGAGTCCGAGAACCCGGACAAGGACATCGCTCTGTACATCAACTCGCCTGGCGGCTCGGTGTACGCGGGCATGGCGATCTACGACACGATGCAGTTCATCAAGCCGCAGGTGTCGACGATCTGCGTGGGCATGGCGGCGAGCATGGGGGCCTTCCTGCTGTCGGCCGGCGCGAAGGGCAAGCGCTACGCGCTGCCGAACTCGCGCATCATGATCCACCAGCCCTCGGGCGGCTCGCAGGGCCAGGCCTCGGACATCGAGATCCAGGCGCGCGAAATCCTGGATCTGCGCGCGCGACTGAACAAGATCCTCGCCGATCGCACGGGGCAGCCGATCGAGCGTATCGAAAAGGACACGGACCGCGACAACTTCATGAGCGCCGAGGATGCGGTAAATTACGGGCTGATCGACAAGATCTTCGTCAAGCGCGGCGAGTCCGCCTGAAGATCGACACACGGGCGCACGCATGTCAGAGAAGAAGGGTTCCAGCGAGAAGCTTCTGTACTGCTCCTTTTGCGGCAAGAGCCAGCACGAGGTCAAGAAGCTCATCGCCGGCCCGTCGGTGTTCATCTGCGACGAGTGCATCGACCTTTGCAACGACATCATCCGTGACGAGGCGGCCACCGAGCCTGCCGCCGCGACCAAGAGCGACCTGCCCAGCCCGCAGGAGATCTGCGGCATCCTCGACCAGTACGTGATCGGGCAGGAACGCGCCAAGCGCATCCTGTCGGTGGCGGTCTACAACCACTACAAGCGGCTCAAGCACCTGGCCTCCTCGAAAGAGGAGGTCGAACTCGCCAAGAGCAACATCCTGCTGGTGGGTCCGACCGGCTCGGGCAAGACGCTGCTCGCGCAGACGCTCGCGCGCATGCTCAACGTTCCCTTCGTGATCGCCGATGCGACCACGCTGACCGAGGCAGGCTACGTCGGCGAGGACGTCGAGAACATCATCCAGAAGCTGCTGCAGAACTGCAATTACGAGGTCGAGAAGGCGCAGAAGGGGATCGTCTACATCGACGAGATCGACAAGATCAGCCGCAAGAGCGACAACCCCAGCATCACGCGCGACGTCTCGGGCGAGGGAGTGCAGCAGGCCCTGCTCAAGCTGATCGAAGGCACGATCGCCAGCGTGCCGCCGCAGGGCGGCCGCAAGCATCCCAATCAGGACTTCGTGCAGATCGATACGACCAACATCCTGTTCGTGTGCGGCGGCGCCTTCGACGGCCTCGACAAGATCATCCGCAACCGCTCGGAGAAGAGCGGTATCGGCTTCGGCGCCGAGGTGATGAGTTCCACGGAGCGCTCGGTGGGCGAGCTGCTGCGCGATCTGGAGCCCGAGGATCTGATCAAGTTCGGGCTAATCCCCGAGCTGGTGGGCCGCCTGCCGGTGCTGGCCACGCTCGACGAACTGAGCGAGGACGCGCTGGTCGAGATCCTGGTCGAGCCGAAGAACGCGCTGGTCAAGCAGTTCCAGCGGCTCTTTGCCATGGAGGGCGTGGAGCTCGAGATGCGCCCCGATGCCCTGCGCGCCATCGCCCGCAAGGCGATCAAGCGCAAGACCGGTGCACGCGGGCTGCGCTCGATTGTCGAGGGCGTGCTGCTCGACGTCATGTACGAGCTGCCGGGGCAGACCAACGTGGTCAAGGTCGTGGTGGACGAGAATTCCGTCGTCGGCGGCCGGCCCATCCTCATGTATTCCGACCAGCCCAAGGTCGCCGGCGCGCCCCGCTAAGCGGCGTGCGCTGCCCGCGAGGCGCGCGATTCCTTCATGCTAGATTGGCTGCGCACCCCTCGGGGGCGGAGCAGACTTGCAATCGTCGTGCCCGCCTCCATGTTCTCGCCTGAATTCCCTCCGCAGGACACCCCATGACCACGAGTCTGCTTCCCCAGGAATCGATCACGCTGCCCTTGCTGCCTCTGCGCGACGTGGTCGTTTTCCCGCACATGGTGATTCCCCTCTTTGTCGGGCGTCCCAAGTCGATCAAGGCGCTCGAGGCGGCCATGGAGGCCGGCAAGAGCATCATGCTCGTGGCCCAGAAGAGCGCGGCCAAGGACGAGCCCTCGCCCGAGGACATGTACGAAATCGGCTGCGTGGCGAACATCCTGCAGATGCTCAAGCTGCCCGACGGAACCGTGAAGGTGCTGGTCGAGGGCGCCCAGCGCGCCCGCATCGAGAGCGTCGAGGACGGCGAGCAGCACTTCTCCGCCGACGTGTTTCCGCTGCCTCCCGATGGTCCGGGCAGCCCCGAGATCGAGGCGTTGCGCCGGGCGCTGGTCGCGCAGTTCGACCAGTACGTGAAGCTCAACAAGAAGATCCCGGCCGAGATACTCACCTCGATCGCCGGCATCGACGACCCGGGCCGGCTGGCCGACACGGTGGCAGCGCACCTGCCGCTCAAGCTCGAGCAGAAACAGAAGGTCCTCGAGACCGTGGCTCTGGGCGAGCGGCTCGAGTCGCTGCTGGC
>ERZ795055.993-NODE-993-length-24028-cov-7.535895_pt1 | contig 24028 bp, 15 predicted proteins | sample MGYA00375139_ERZ795055 | MGnify/ENA primary metagenome ERZ795055 (study PRJEB30184, sample SAMN05720283) | anaerobic digester metagenome | isolation source: active sludge of municipal wastewater-treating anaerobic digesters | place: USA | collected 2015-01-23 ... | reverse complement strand
GTCCTCTTCCATGAGAAGCCCTTTGCCGAGGTTAACGGCTCAGGCAAGCACAACAACTGGTCGATGATGACCGACACCGGTGTCAACCTTCTTTCGCCCGGCAAGAATCCCAAGACAAACATGCAGTTCCTGACATTCCTTGTCAACGTCGTCAAGGCGGTAAACGACAACCAGGATCTGCTTCGCGCCAGCGTGACAAATGAGAACAATTCCTACAGGCTCGGCGGCCATGAGGCTCCTCCGTCAATCATCTCAGTTTTCCTCGGAAGCTATATCTCGGATATACTTGACGGCATAGCCAGCAAAGTCAAGGACAAGAAGATGACCCCGCAGGAGAAGACGGAGATCAAGCTCGGCATAGGGAAAATCCCGGGAATATTTCTTGACAATACAGACCGCAACCGCACCTCTCCTTTTGCATTCACAGGCAATAGGTTCGAATTCAGAGCCGTAGGCTCCTCGGCCAACTGCAGCTCTGCAATGATAGTGCTCAATGCTGCGGTGGCACGCCAGTTGAAGGCATTTGCCGCCGAAGTGAATGCAATTGCTGACCACGGAGGCAAAAGGGACGAGGCAATCTTCCAGGTACTGAAAAAATGCATAATCGACTCAAAGAGGATCCGTTTCGAGGGAGACGGTTACAGTGCTGAGTGGCATAAAGAGGCAATCCGCAGGGGACTCTCTGCTGAACAAAGTGTCCCGAGGACACTCAAGGCATACGAAAATTCTTCTTCGCGCGAAACGCTGGTGGGCACCGGGGTTCTTTCAGCACGGGAGCTGGAGAGCAGGGTGGAGGTTGAACTTGAGAAATTTACCAAGAAGCTGCAGATCGAGGCACGCGTACTGGGTGACCTTGCTGTTAATCATATAGTGCCTACCGCAGTGAACTATATGACTACCCTGGTTGAGAACGTACGGGGGTTGCGCGAAATATTTGATGATAATGATTTCCTGCGACTTGCCGGCGCACGCAAGGAACTTATAGTCAATATATCAGATCATATATCCATGATAAAGAAGCTGGTCTCTGACATGATAGATGAACGCCGGAAGGCCAATGTGATCGAGGATCCGTACAAGAAGGCACTTGCCTATGAGTCGAAGGTAAAACCTTACCTTCAGGAGATCAGAACACACATCGACAAGCTTGAGCTTGTTGTAGACAATGAGCTGTGGCCGCTTCCGAAATACCGTGAACTTCTTTTTACAAGGTAATTGGTTGTTTTTTTTCAGAGTTTGTTTTGATTGGTGCCCTCGTCAAAGAGGGCATTATTTTTGCTGCACGGATGGGGTGCCGGTAATTAATGAAACGGCTGAACGTTAACATTAATAACAATCATTACTTTTGTACAAAACACTATCGTGTCCGGAATGAACAGATTAATAATAATAGTAGTTGCTGTTGCTCTTCTGTGCCCCTCTTTGCTTATGGCACAGAAGCAGAAGACGGAACGGGCATATGCTGCTTACAACGCCGGCAGCTATTACGAGGCAATAGACTATTTCAAGGATGTCTACTCGAAGACACGCGATAAACAGCTGAAGGCTGACATGGTATTCATGGTGTCAGAGTGCTACCGACTTATCAATGACCCCAAGAATGCCGAGCTTTGGTACAAAAGGGCTGTCAGGTCGCCTTTCCCGAAACCTGAAGCTCAATACTGGCTGGCAGAAAGCAACAAGAAGCTTGGCCGGTATCCCCAGGCCATTGAGGAGTTCCGCGAATACCGTAAACTTGTGCCGGGAGATCCCCGCACCGAGCAGCAGATCCGGTCATGCGAACTTGCCATGCAATGGCAGTCGGCGCCGGATTCCTACAACGTCGAAGAACTGAAGGAGGCGAATACGGGGGACTCCGATTTCAGTCCGGCATTTGGCCGCGATGACCACGGCCTTGTATGGTTCACCTCCTCCCGTGATGATGCAAGGGGCAACAAGGAACACGGTGCCACCGGCCAGAGCTTCACTGATATTTTTGAGACCAGGCTTGACAAGAAAGGCAAGTGGAGCACACCGGTGCCGGTCGATTTTCTGAACAGCGAGTTCGAGGACGGAGCTCCTTCATTCTCGGCTGACTACTCTGAAGTCTGGTTCACCCGCTGTGAAGCCGGCAAGCGTGAGAGCAAAGGCTGTGTCATTATGTATTCCACACGTGAGGGAACCCGCTGGAGTGACCCTGTCAAGGTTGAACTGCTGGCTGATTCCCTGGTAGCAGCCCATCCGTCAATCTCCCTTGACGGGCAGACTCTTTATTTTGTTTCAGATATGCCCGGAGGCCTGGGAGGAAAGGATATTTACCGTACAACCCGCACATCACCTGGAAGCGCATGGTCGCGCCCTGAAAACATGGGCTCAGATATAAATACCCGTGGTAATGAATTATTCCCTTTCGCCCGCGAAAACGGAGCCCTGTATTTCGCATCTGACGGACATATAGGAATGGGCGGACTCGATATCTTCAAGGCTACACCGCAGGGAGGCGAAAACTGGAGCGTGGAGAATATGAGACCGCCGATAAACAGCCCGGCAGACGACTTCGGCATCACTTTCGAAAGGGATGCCGAGAAGGGCATCTTCAGCTCGGCACGAAAAGGGAGGGGCGATGATGACCTGTTTACATTCGAAATGCCGCCGCTGCTCTTCAGCATCACCGGCCTCGTAAAGGATGAAAAAACAGGCCTTCCCGTGCAGGGAGCCACAGTGCAGCTCATAGCAAGCGACGGGGCCAACATGCAAACTGAAACAGGAAACGCCGGTGACTTCAAATTCAGCCTCAGACCTGAAGTTGATTATATATTCTTAGCTTCCAGGAAGGGCTATCTTAACGGGAAGGAAAAAGAGACCACCAGGGGGCAGGACAAGAGCCGCGAATTCATGGCCACAATACAGATGACACCCATCGACAGGCCGATAGAACTACCCAATATTTTCTATGATTTCGGCAAGTGGGACCTCAGGCCTGAGTCAATGGTATCACTTGACAAGCTGGTGGAGACACTCATCGACAACCCGACGGTCACAATTGAGCTTATGTCACATACCGACTCCCGTGACACCGAGGTGTTTAACCTCGATCTCTCACAGAAGAGGGCACAGTCAGTTGTTGACTACCTGATTGGCAAGGGAATTGCTGCTGACAGGCTTACCGCGAGGGGGTACGGCGAGACCAGCCCGAAATTGGTTGATGATGTAATCATGAAAGATGCTCCGTTCCTGCGGCAGGGTTCGCCCCTCACCGAGCAGTACATCAACAGCCTCACCAGCGACGAGCAGAAGGAGATAGCCCATCAGATCAACCGCCGCACCGAGTTCAGGGTGCTGCGGACAGACTATGAGCCTGCGAAATAAAACCAGAACACTCCTGCAGCCCTGAATTGAGATGAATGACAGATCACGCTACGCCAAAAGAGGTGTCTCCTCCGGCAAGGAGGAGGTGCATGCTGCAATCAGCAAGGTTGACAGGGGCCTCTATCCCCGGGCGTTCTGCAAGATTATTCCTGACATACTTGGTGGTGAGCCTTCATGGTGCAATGTAATGCATGCCGACGGCGCCGGAACCAAATCGTCACTGGCATATATTTACTGGAAGGAGACAGGCGACCTGTCCGTATGGAAAGGAATTGCCCAGGACGCGGTGGTTATGAATCTCGATGACCTGCTCTGTGTGGGGGTGACTGAAAACATCCTTCTTTCATCAACTATTGGCCGGAACAAGAACCTGATTCCCGGTGAGGTGATAAAGGCAATTATCGAAGGTACGGAGGAGTTCCTTTCACTGATGCGGGACGCCGGAATCGGAATATGGTCAACGGGAGGCGAGACTGCCGATGTGGGTGACCTGGTCAGGACTGTAATCGTTGACTCTACTGTGACGGCCCGCCTGCCAAGGGCAGATGTAATTGACAATGCAAACATCAGGGCGGGTGATGTGATAGTGGGCCTGGCCTCAAGCGGTCAGACGACGTATGAGAGTGAGTATAACGGCGGCATGGGCAGCAACGGTCTTACCTCGGCACGGCATGACGTTTTCGGGAATTATCTAGCCGGGCTGTATCCTGAGAGTTTTGACGGAGGCATTCCCGGAGAGTTGGTTTACAGCGGGCCGATGAGGCTCACTGATACTACAGCGGTACCGGGCGTCAATGCGGGCAGGCTGGTGCTGTCACCCACACGGACATATGCTCCTTTGATCAGGAAGGTTTTTGACACGATGCGGCCTGCAATACACGGAATGGTGCATTGTTCAGGCGGGGGACAGACGAAGATTATGCATTTCATTGAAAACCTTCACGTTATAAAGGACAATCTCTTTCCTGTTCCGCCCCTGTTCGAGCTGATACAGAGGAGCTCCGGTACGCCATGGGAGGAGATGTACCGTGTGTTCAACATGGGTCATCGGATGGAGCTGTATGTTGCTGAGAGAGATGCTGCTGCGATAATTGAAATCGCTTCCGGTTTCAACCTTGATGCCCGCATCATTGGCCACTGTGAACCTGCCACATCGCGCAGGTTGACTATCAGGGCGGCGCAGGGGGAATTTGTGTACTGACGGGTGCTACAATGCTTAATGCCCTACGGGCAAAATCGCAAATCGCAAATCTGCAATTCTTCATGTCTTACATGCAAATAGTAATAGCCTCTCTTCACTGCTGACTGGTACTGCCAGCTGCCGACTTCACTAATGGCTAATGACTCTTGCCTTCTGCCTTATTATTATTACCTTTGCACCCTGAAATTTGGCATCTGATGGCAAACAATCTTATTCTTGACAGGCTGGTTGGCGTAAAGAAACGTTTCGTGGAGGTGGGTGAGCTCCTGACCTCTCCCGACGTGATGTCGGACATGAAGCGATATATAAAGCTGAACAAGGAATACAAGGAGCTCAAACCGGTGGTTGAAGCCTACGAAAAATACAAATCTGCCATCGACAACCTGGAAAGTGCCAGGGAACTCCTTTCCGCCGAAAAGGACGAGGAGATGAGGGAGATGGCAAAGGCTGAGATAGACTCCCTGCTGCAGTCACTTCCTGAGATGGAGGAGGATATCAGATTCCTTCTGCTTCCTGCTGATCCTGAGGATGAGAAGAATGCAGTCATGGAGATCCGGGCCGGAACCGGTGGGGACGAAGCAAGCATCTTCGCAGGAGACCTTTTCCGCATGTACTCGAAGTATATCGAGGCACAGGGGTGGAAGATAGATATGAACTATTATACCGAAGGCACTGCAGGAGGATACAAGGAGATAGTCTTTAACGTCATCGGTGACGGTGTTTACGGCATCATGAAATATGAGTCAGGGGTCCACCGGGTTCAGCGGGTGCCGCAGACGGAAACACAGGGCAGGATCCACACTTCAGCTGCCACTGTGGCGGTACTTCCGGAAGCAGGCGAATTTGACATTGAAATCCGCAACGAGGATATCCGCAAGGACACATACTGCTCCTCAGGTCCCGGAGGACAGAGCGTCAACACAACATATTCGGCCATCAGGCTGACTCATGTTCCCACCGGGGTGGTTGTTACATGCCAGGACGAGAAATCGCAGATCAAGAACCTTGAAAAGGCTATGCGTGAACTGCGCACACGGCTCTATAACCTCGAGTACCAGAAGTATCTCGACGAGATTTCACATAAGCGCAAAACTATGGTATCAACAGGCGACAGGTCGGCCAAGATACGCACTTATAACTACCCGCAGGGCAGGGTGACAGACCACCGCATAAACACAACCCTTTACAACCTGCCGTCAGTACTTGACGGTAATATCCAGGAGCTGCTTGACAAACTGCAGATGGCAGAGAATGCCGAGCGTCTGAAAGAGAGCAACTATTAATAAATGTTATCATGACTTCGAGGGAATTATTCCAGCATATTCTTAAGAAAAAATCTTTCCTGTGCGTGGGGCTTGACCCTGAAATCTCAAAGCTGCCGGCAAGTGTAGCCAATGCAGGGGATCCTATATTCGAGTTCAACAGGCGGATAATCGATGCCACCCACATGTATACGGTGGCCTATAAGCCCAACTTCGCCTTTTACGAGTCATACGGTGCAAGAGGTATGGCTGCCCTTGACAAGACTGTGAGATATATCAACAAGCTTGATACGAACATTTTCATTATTGCCGACGCCAAGCGTGGTGATATCGGCAACACCTCCAAGATGTACGCCAGGGCTGTTTTCGGTGAGATGCCTTTCGATGCCGTTACTGTTGCCCCCTACATGGGCGAAGATTCAGTGACGCCGTTCCTTACATACGGTGGAAAGTGGGCAATCATTCTTGCGCTTACCTCAAACAGGGGTGCTGATGACTTCCAGTATCACACTGAAAAGGGTCAGCGGCTTTTTGAACGGGTTCTTACCGTGTCACAGCGTTGGGGCACAACTGACAACCTGATGTATGTCGTCGGAGCCACCAGGGCGGAGATGCTTGCGGATATAAGGAAGATTGTGCCTGACCATTTCCTGCTTGTACCGGGTGTGGGTGCACAGGGTGGCAGCCTCGAGGAGGTAGCCCGTTACGGGATGAACAGCCACTGCGGCCTCCTTGTCAACTCTTCCCGCGGAATAATCTATGCTGATTCAACTGACAGGTTCGACGTTGTTGCCGGCGAAAAGGCCCGCGAAATGCAGGAGGAGATGGCAGTCTACCTGGCAGGCAGGTTTAAGGTCTGAGGGTCTGAGGGTCTGAGAGTCTGAGGGTTTTGCGGTCTTGCAGTCTTGCGGTCTTGCATAAAATAACCCGCTTTCACTATTGCCTATTGCCTGTTGCCTCTTGCCTCAATTCCGTCTTCACCATCTTCCTGATCGGAGGAATCATAAAGGCAGAAATCCCCATTAATGCAATACCGGTACCTGAGATCAGGAAGGCATTGGCTATGCCGATGGAGTCAGCGATGAATCCTGTTGCCAGAAGCCCTATCATTGAAGGGAGAAGGGTTATGCTCCCGTAAAGTGAAAAGACCCTTCCCAATGCCGTTGGTTCCACCATGGTCTGCACGATAACCGTGAATGAGCCGGAATACAGTGTCATGGTAATGCCGCCGATGACAGTCACTGCGGCAAAGTACACAAATCCGGTTGGCGGCAGAATCCCTGAAAAGACGAAGGTGAGCCCGAGGACAAGGTAAGTCAGGTTGATCAGGACGACCTTGAAGTTGTTAAGCCTCTTGTATCCGATTATGGCGCCGCCGATCAGCATGCCGATACCCCACGCAATCTCAACGATGCTCATCATGTAGGTTGTGCCGCCGAAGTGTTCAAGGGTCATCAGCGGGAACAGGGCCGCCACCGGCATGATGAAGAACATGGCTGTCAGCGCCAGGATGAACAGCCATAGCAATCCCGGCTTGCTGTAGATCTCCTTCAGTCCTTCGTGTAGTTCTCTCCACAGGTGTGGCTGTACCTTCTCCGCTTTTTCCGGGTCAGGGATATGTACCATCAGCAGCGTTGAAATGCCAATTATTGCCCCTGCCACGTCGATTAGCAGTATCCACTGCAGTTGGAAGAGGCTTATCAGCAGGGCGGCCAGGGCAGGGCTTGCGATGGTGCTGATGGAATGGATCATGTTGTTGATTCCGGCTATTTTCATGAGCTTGTCCTGGGGTGCGAGCAGGGGTACTGATGCCTGCATGGCCGGGACATGAAAGGCCATCCCTGCTGAACGCATCATCAGGAGGAGATAAACATAAAAGACCTTAGGTTCTGTAATCCAGAACAGTGATGCCAGTGCCAGCGTGCAGACTGCAATAAAAAGGTCTGCAAAAATCATTGTCCGCTTCCGGTTCCACCGGTCGACGAAAACCCCGGTGAAGAGCCCGAGAACCATCTGGGGCAGGAGTGAAGCAATGGTGGCATAAGCCAGCACCTCGGCCGAGCGGGTCTCAACGCTCAGCCAGAAGATAACCGCATAGGCAACAACATAGCTGCTCAGTGTTGAGAACAGCTGCCCTGTAAAAATGATTGCAAAGACTCTTTTCCAGTGCTCCATAGGTTATTTTAAACACAGACTCTGCCTGTAAGTTTATTTTGTTCAGGCAAAATTAGATTATTTGACGGTTATGGCGGCGGAATATGCAATCCCATTTCCTGCCTGGTCGTAAACAAAATCCCCTTTTTCAGGGAGATTCAGGCAGAGCAGCGTTTCTACTTTTATTGGAAAATATAAACAAATGAAAAACAAGATCCTGTTAATTGCAGTTATGCTGATGGCCCTTCTCGCATCATGTACGAAAGAGCCTTCAGATAATGACACCTATCCGACTGACGGACTGGTATCCTATTTTAATTTTGATGACAACCTGGCTGACCAGGTTGGCACAACACCCAACGGTACAAATAATGGCAGTGCGTCATTCATTGAGGGTAAGGCCGGCAAGGCCATCTCGCTGAACGGCTCAGGCCAGTATATCGAGTTCCCGAGGAAATCATTCCGGAGCGGGAACATTGTAAGTTTGTCAGTATGGTTCAAAAGGACAGGTACCGCAGGTTTGTATTTTCTCATTTGCAATGATTTTGGCGCTTTCACCCATGCTGAGGGCTATGCTGGTATGGCTATTTCTGTGCCTGATACCTATAATGCACATGGAAATGTAAACCGTGATGAATGGACTCATCTTGTCGGAACCTATGACGGAACTAATATCAAAGCATATATCAACGGTGTCCTCCAGGGAACTGTGTCATGGCCGGGCAATATTTCAGGAGTGGATGAGAACCTTAAAGTGGGAATGTTCTATAATGAATTCTGGTGCGGGGTTGTTGATGACCTGTTTATTTATAATAAGGTATTGTCACAGTCAGAAGTCGACCAGCTGTACAATTATCACAAGTAATCTTTTATTGCGAAACTGAAATGCCGGAAGGGGCACTGACCTTCCGGCATTTCATTTTATACCCTGACCGGAAGAATACTAGTATTTTGTCTTTACCGAATCGATTGTCACTGTCAGTGCCGACTCCAGAACATCCATTCCTGACTTCACCGACTCAGGGCATTTTTCAAACTGCTTCAGAAAAATCTGTCCTGCTTCACCGTACGCTTTTGTGCGTTCTAACAGTGAATCAAGCCTGGGCTTGGCTTCGGTGGCTTTCATCCGGAAAGTGGCCGGATTATCTGCCAGAGCAGCATTCAATGTATCTCTTACAGCCGAAATTTCAACCAGGGCTTTGGAATAATCGTTTACCGAAACGCTGTACCTTTCAACACAGTCGCTGAGGTTCTTTATTCCGGCCTGGAGCGTTGAAAATCCCGCTGAGCCTAAGCTGATGCTTTTCGACTCTTCACAGCCGCACTCTTCAGGGGAATATGGAAGGCCCACCTGACGGGTTTCGCCTGTCGGCGTTGTGGGTGGAACAGGGGGTTCTTCATCTCCCGGTTCCGGAGTTACCGGTTCTTCCGTGGGCACTTCCCTGGCAGGAGGGGTTTCGGTCTTGGGTTTCGGTTCAGTCGGCGGGGTAGGTTTAGTGGGCTCCGGGGTCTGGTCTGCCTTTGGTTCTTCCGGTTTCTTTGGTTCTTCCGGTTTCTTTGGTTCAGTTTTGTCACCCATGCAGATTCGATGAAGCTTTTCTATTCTCTTAAAGTCATTGTCAGCCTTTTTCCAGATTTCCATAGCGTTGTCCAGTTCCTGCTCGTGTTTCAGTACCTGGCCTGCATCATCTCCGAATCTTTTAGCAGCCTCGTACACTTCAATAACCCCGATGATTGAACCTAACGATTTTCCCCATTCCTCTCCTATTTTTTTTCCAAAATGCGTGTATACTGCTTTATCAAAAAGTTCTCCGCTGGCAGCCTTCCCTGCATTTGTATAAAACTCTTCCAGGCTCCCGCTGGAGATCATATCCAATACGGCAGCAGTTGCCTCAGCAACCGTACTGACAGTGTTTACAGCTGTTGACGGCGTTCCTCCGCTGGTAACAATGGTCATCCCTGCTTTTCCCAGTAGTTCAAGGGTTGATAGCACGAGGTTGTCCCTTGCTTTTTCAAATTCTTTCGAACCAGCTATTTTCTGTAACCTCTGAGCAGCATCCTGAATGTTTTCAACGGCTCCCTCCCTCATTTTTTTAAGTGCTTCCACAGTCTCCCTATCACAATTCACCACTTCAACCTCAACAGTGGGACCGACGATATTTCCACAGTTATCCTTTGCCTCCAGTGTGGTTTTTCCAGTCTTTAATCCCTTAATCTCAATAGAACCAGACGAAGGTATGAGGTTAATTAAAGTTGCGTCTCCCTGAACAAAATCAAGAAGCTCGTTTGAATTTTCAGGATCTGCCGAATAAGGTACTGTAATGGATGCTGTTTTCTTCTTCCCTTCGACATCGAAAAATGCTATCTGGGGCAGGGGATTATTATTATTGTAGGAATAAAGCGCCACCACCGAAGCGGGTTGTGATGTCTCCCCGACAGAGCCGTCCGGAGCTGTGTACTTAACGTATATGGTACCACGACCCAGTCTGGAACCGGAAAGAGTGGCGGAGGCTCCTTCAGCTTCAACAGACATCAGGTCGGAAGGCTCTACACGGAACTCATAGGTGCCGCCATCCGGTTTCCCGGATGCTATCGCTTTGCCATGCTCACCACTGCCAAACTGAGTACACCCGTCCAGTGTGACTATGGGTTTCTTAATATCAGGAATTTCCATTTTTACACTGAGCCGGACTGTAATTTTCTCATTGAAATCTTCAAAACTCCCCGAGGCGGTATTAGTCCGTGAGATCTGCTGCCATAACCTTAAATCCTGATCAGTGAGCACAAAGGTTAGGACTTCTGGAAAGACCTGGTTCCTGGTTTCATCTGTTACAGCCCAATCGGTAACATTATTTCCGACAGCAGGTAATACCTCGAGAATTGCACCTGTGGCGGTTCGCTCCAGTGTCGCGAGATCTGCAGTCTGGTAATAGCGTGCATTCTGCCAGAAATTTTCATTTGAGGGAATGTTATTCTCCCTGCGGTAATCTTCATCCGTAATTACTGTTCTGTGCGTTCCGCGTGAATCTGTTTCTGTCACTGTTTCAACGCCATCGGGATAAAGAACCCTGGTATACCTGTAGCTGGAACTTGAGCCCCACTCGTCGATTTCGCTACGGTAGAATGTAATCTTTGCTCCTGGCTGAAGCGTTAGAATTTTTGCCGGATCAAAATCAAGCGGCAGTTTTCTTTCCTCCGCCTTAGTCCCTTTCCCACGAAGAGGCTCGTTCCAGTTTGAAAGTGAAAATTTGATCGTGGCTTTGTAATTCCAGGACTCGTTTCCATTCTTGCCAGACTCTTCATATGTAACCATGAAGGCCGGTTTGCCGGGCATGGGTACCTGAGCGTATGACACCAGGTTCAGTAGCATCAGGACGATAATGACAGGTATTCTTTTCATTTGCTTCTCTTTTGCCTTCTCCTTTCGCATGGAGCCATCAGAATCAATTTAATAATTGGTCTTGATTGAGTCAATAGTGACAGTCAGTGCCGACTCCAGAACATCCATCCCTGCCTTGACCGAGTCAGGGCATTTCTCAAATTCACTGAGGAAGGTCTTGCCGGCTTCATCATAGGCCTTGATCCGCAAAATGAGCGAGTCAAGCTGCGGTTTGGCCTCCTTCGCCTGTTTCAGGATCAGGTCAGGATTGTCCCTTGCACCCGTTTGCAGGGTTTTCGTAATCTCAGACATTTGAGTCAGTGCATCGGAATAATCAGCCACAGCTGTCTTTGTGAACCTGTCAACACAGTCGCCCAGGTTTTTGGTGCCAGCCTCAATTTTCCCTATGTCATTTGCGGTTATGCCAATGCTTTTTTGCTTTCTGCAGCCGCAGTCTGAAGGCTGGTACGGCAATGCCACCTGCCTTGGAGGGGTTGTCGGCGGAGGATTATCCGGCGGTTCAGGCTGCCCCGGTTCGTCAGGAGTGGGTTCATCTCCGGTTGGGTCCCTGGCCGGCGGGTTGTCTTCCTTAGGCTTCGGTTTCGTTGTGGGTGTGGGATCCTTTGTTGTCGGGGTCGGCTCGTCAGGTTTCGGTGGATTGTCGGTTTTTGGCGGTTCCTGTCTTTTGGGCTCTTCCGTGCTCCCCTTGCAGATCCTCTGCAGGCGCTCCACTTCCTTGAAATTCCTGTCTGCCTGCTCCATATTTTCCATGGCACCTTTCATAGTGCTCTCATGACGGATTAACTGCCCCAGTTTTTCCCCGAACTCCAAACCTGCTTCCCCTACTTCGACCACCCCGACCAGGGTGTTCACAAGTTCACCTCCAAGCTGACCCACGGCATTCTTGAATGCATTACCGCCAAGTTCAGCCCCGGTTCCACTTCCGATCAATTCTGATATTGCAGCGCCTGCTTCGGCAAGCTCGCCGGCAGTTTTTATGGCCTTTGTAGGGGCTTTTCCGCTTGTAATGATAGTGAGAGCGGCTTTGGCAACCAGTTTCTGGGCTGCCCCGGGGATCTCCTTCATCGCTTTTTCAAATTCCGGGTCGGCAGCAAGTTTCTGAAGGGCATCGGAGGCAGCCTGCATGTTTTCAACCGCAGCCTTTCTCATTCTCTCAAGTGCCTCGATTGTTTCCTTATCGCAGTTGACAACCTCCACTTCAATTGCAGGACCTGCAGGTTCTCCACAACTCGTCATTGCCTGAACAGTTGTTTTACCTGTCCGGTAACCGTTTAATTCCACTGCATCGGGCTGCCCGACAGCCGACAGAACTGTCTTATCGCCAGCTACGAAATCTACAAGCTCTTCAATGTCTGACGGCTGGGCTGAAACAGGCACCTTCAGTGTACCCGGAAGTTTCTTTCCGTCAATATCGAATAGCGGAATCTGAGGGATTGGCTGTCCGCCGTTGTACTTGTCTATTTTAATGCAGTAAGCCGGTTGTGAGGTCTGGTTGGTTTTACCTTCCCTGGTGGTGTATTCGACATAAAGCATTCCTCTTCCGGGTGTTGCCCCTGTTAAGATAGCCGATGACTCGCCGTCCTGATCCACCTTCATAAGACTGGCAGGCTCAACCCAGAAGCGGAATTTGCCTCCTTCCGGCTTTCCTGAAGCCATTACTTCGCCCTGTTCCCCGGTGCAGAGCTCTGAGCAACCGTAAAGGTTGATTTCGGGCTTGTCAGATGGTTTATAGGGTTTAATTGTAAGTTCCAGGGTTCTTTCGCTGGTGATGTACTGTGTGCCGTCAACAGTATGTATTTGTTTATTTTCCGTTTTTCGCCAGGAAGCCTGGTAACCAGTTGAGGTTTTGGTAATGTTGCAACCTTTACCATCTGATACTGAGCAGCCTCCCGAGCAGAATAGACCATAGTTTTCAATATCTCCTCCGATATCTTTCCATTCATAATAAAACATTCGCCCCTTATCTGTTCCTTTCGCCTTGAAACTGATACCCACTGAGACATCCTTGCTGTCAGGGGTGTAATAAAACATCAGGGATGCAGTCTGTGAAGGTGATCCTGAAACATTAAAATCCCCGATAGTGGCATGTATAAGTTTGCCATTAATTGTCTCCTCGTTACTTGAAGACCGTGAGAGAGTGCCTGAACCTGACACGGTTATGCTGACCGGTTCTCCGGTATCAGTATGGAACCAGAATTCACTGGCAGGGTCTTCTGCCTGGTTTTCAATGACGGCAGCCACCTCTCCGCTTGTCACGGTCGTGGAGTTTACGTGAATCTCCTTTTTGGATACGTAATTCTCTCCCTTGAAACTAATCGTAGTATCTTGCCGCAGGGTGCGGTTTTCGCTGATTTTTGCCGTCAGGAGCCAGAGACCCTGGTCCTGGCCTATGACAGGCTGAAGAACAATTGCCAGAAGTACTGCAATCACCGTAAAATGTTTCATATGTATACCCCTTGGATAAATCAGGAAAGAGAGTTGGAGGATATTATTTACCTATCTGTTGTGCAAGATTTCGAATGTCTGTCATTCCGAATGATAGTTCGAAGCGTGCAAGGTCACATCCGCTGCCGCTTTCTTTCTTCCAGTATTCCCTGCATTCATCAAGCTGTTTTTTCATGTACTGCTTGTTCTGGACAGAGGTGAACCACATAAACTGAATGGCTGAACGTGGAAGTGTGCGGTCAGGGTAAGCCGGGTTGACCTTCATTATCTGCGGGAAGATACTGTCCTGGCCGTCATATCCGGGGGAAGCGGAAACACGTGACAGCCCGCCGCCGAAGTACGCGGGTTTCTTGAGGTCTTCTTTGGAAAATGCCGCCCATTCCGCGTCAAGAAACTGTTTGTTGTATGATGCGGCTATCTCATCTTTTTCCTTAGCTGCGAACTCCCTTGCAGCCTGAAATGCTTCTTCAACTGTTACCGGGATCCAGTAGGGGGGGCGGTCAGGATTGTAGAGCACCCAGCATTCTCCGTCATACACATCGATACCCGGTTCGATGGTCTTTTTCCTGAGAGGCATGGTAAAGTAGGAATGAGCAGCGTCCTGGAAATCTGCCCAACCCGGGATAAAATCATTGGTGTACAGTGACCATGAGGGAGGCTCAATTGTATTGAATACTACCTTCCCTTCCTTGTTATAAAAGAAAGTGGAAAACTCAAAGGCTACACGTACCGGCACACCGTACCAGACTTCCCGTTTGCATGTCATTGACATTGTATGCAGCCTAGCACGGCCCATGAAGCCTTTGATATCACTTATCACAGGATTTTGTCTTACTACAGCAATAATATCCTTTAATCTTTCCAAATTGGCAGTCATTTCAGCCTGGGTGAATCCGCATTCGCTGGAAGCGTAGTTGGTCCGGCTCAGTATCTCGAATGTACCCGGCCTTTCAGCCAGCTCCGTTATGTCCTGCGCACCGCAGTTTATTGCGGTTGTCAGAATCAGGGCGAATACAGCGATAATTTTCATAATATGGGCTGTCATTTTATTCAGTACTGCAAAACATGTAACTGTCATAATTAAAATCCTATCCCTATTACATCCTTGCTTTCAGTTTTGACCCCCTCCATTACGGTTACATTCACTTCATAGTTCTTACCTCCCGATGCGGGGCCAACTCCACTGGTTACACTGAGTTCCCCCTTAACTCCAACATCAAGATCTCCGTTGTCATATCTTGTCATTGTAACCCCGGCGTTGGCCTCAGCTTTGGCTAAGCCAAGGCCGACTTCTCCACCTACTCCAATAAATGAGGTAGTGCTTTTATTCTTGAAATTCCTTTTGATAGAAACTGCGGCACCAGCAGCACATCCAAACTCTGCACTTTCGCAGTCAAGTGCGATGCTGCAAATAAACAGCCCGATATTAAGTTTTGTGTCTTCCGGGCATTGATTGCCTTTTGGTTCCTTCTCTTCCTCCTCCTCGGGCGGAGGGGGGACAGGGTTGGCGAAGACAGAGCAGTCTGTCCCGCAGTCGTTATGCATGGGGAAGATAACAGGTATTGTGTATGCAGCATATGCATTTGCAACAATTGAAAGAGCAACCCTGTGAATCTCATATGCATATATCTTACTCCAGTAAGGACTCTCCAATCTGGAAAACCATTGTTCTGAAAATTCGTACAGGTCATCGAGGATTTCTTTCTGCCTGGAGACTGTTTCATTAAATTCATTCAGGTAATCTTCCCAGTGCCCCTGAAGGCTATTGTTGAATATATTGGCCGCCGGACATTCCCTGGTGCAGTATACCCTGTGGCATTCATCTACGCAATGACCGTTTGGTCCGCATCCTTCTGCACAGCTGATGAAATCCTGGGTATAGCTTTCCTTCCTCTCAAAGTATGCATCGGCCTCCCCGGCGATTTCATCCCTGATAGCCTCTTCTGCCTCCCGGAACTTATCAGCTTCGTCCTTTGATTCCGTGAAAAAGAACTCTGTAATACAATCAAGTGCAAACCTTTCATTCCCGTAGTTTCTCAGAACAGCATTCGGTGGCAGGTCCGGGAGCTCATTATGAACCTGCTGAAGATCACCCGTAAATTTCCTGAGCGTATTAATCATCTTGTTATAGGCCTGTACAGCAGCAGCATACCCGCCCCCCTCTGTCCAGTCAGCTACCTTGTGACAGTTAGGAAAAGATGGCATGCTGATTCTTTCCACAACCGGTGTCAGTGGTGCAAGTGCATCCTCCGGCCTGATCTGGTTACGGGTCTGATCCCGGAAAGCATCCCTTGCTCCCTGGTTGCCGTTGTCTCCTGCCTTGTCTGCCTGTTGCTTCAGGTAGGCATAGTTTCCCGATGCCTTTGAATAGGAGGCTCCCATACCTTTTACTCCTGCAAAAAGCTCCATCAGTGCGTCTTCCAGCCTGTTCTGCCTGATGTAAAGTTCGCAGAGAGCTGTGTGTGCCTGTCCAAATCCCGGATTATACTTCAGGGCCTCCTTAAGATAACTTTCTGCCTCCTTCTCCATTCCAAGTTCGAAATAGCTGCATCCGATCTGTGTCAGCACTATCGGGCTCTCCCCGTAAAGCCTGTCGGCATAAAGCAATACAGGTAATGAGGTCCTGATGGAGTCTATAATCCTGAGATAGGCTCCGAAGTTATTAATACTCAGTGTGTCATCAGGCATTGCCTTAACAGCTGATGCAAGGTAGACACAAGCGAGGTTATGATCATCCCCGACACTAATGAGGACACCACCTATCCCTGTTAGTCTCCTGATTGCCTTAAGGCTGAATTCACTTGCTTCAGCCTCGTTGAAATCTTGATCGAACTGAGATTTGCTTATTGCATTGAGTGTTTTGTAGGACCTGTTGTAAAACCGGTTGGCGATTGCAACAACATTTGATGTTGATATGTCAGAGGATTTTACAGGAACGGTAGTCATGGGCTTACTGTCTGCTTCCGTTGCAGCCTGACCGGTACCTGAACCTGCCGGCAACTGGCCACCTCCCATCAGCGCTGCAAGCTTCTTTATCTCGGTGTTGGCTTTTGCTGCTGCTGCAGGGTCATCCCAGTTGGTGGAACGCCTTATTTCAGCCATCCTCTGCCTGATCTGCTCCGGAGACTGGCCGGTCTGACCGTTTATAAGAGCAGATACGGACAACATAAACACCACAAGCAAGTACCTCATGTTACAATATTGTTTGATTAATAAATGCTGGAATCCATGTCCGTGCAGGGCAATCAGTAGTCTTCAGGATAATGCAGCTTGAATTTGTAAGCATCCTTCAGGGCCTGGAGATACTCCGATATAGCCTCAAGGGAGGCAAGCTCCTTCCCCGCTTCCGGCTGATCAATGCCTGTCTGTCCTTTCGTTGTTTCAGCACTTATTTCCCCGAAACGCTGATAGTCAGGCAGTGAAGCCTTGACTATCTGGAGATGTTTGCGAAGGGAGGCTCGGTAAAGTGGCGTGTACTTATTGCAATATGCGATTCTTTCGTCCCTGATTCTGTTAGTCAGCGAGTCCATTATCTGTGCTTCACCATCACTTAAAATTCCCATCATGGAGTAACGCTTCTTATTCATGTCATCTATCCGGTCAAGTATCCTCTGCCTCTCAGGATCATTTTTAACCGGAGCGTAAAGGTCTGCAATACGGTTGTTTATCTCATTGAGCTTTGAGTATGCTTCCTGCTGGGCCACATTTGCCTGATACAGGTTGCTCGCATAGTTGTTTCTTGCTGCCTGGCCCGGATCATTCTTGGCTGTCGCCATAGCTTCAGTCGCATAGGCTTCGGCATATGCCTGCCTTCCTGCTTCACTCATCTTTGCAAGGTTTTTGGCTTCGTCCATGGACATGTTGGCCTGCTGTTGCATCATTTTGTTTGCCATTGCCTGTTTGTCAGCAGCAGACATGGTCTTGGCATTTTTCATTTTGTCCATGTCTTCATTGGATATACCGTACATTTGTGACATCTGTTTCATCATGTTTTCCTGTGCCTTTCCGGCATTGGATTCCATTTGTGTATCAACAGCTTCCTTAATGCTTTCTATTTCCTGATCAAGCTTCTCCTTCAGGGCTTCCACACGGCTTTTAAAATCCTCGACCGAGTTTCTTGAGATATTGCATGAATCCCTGGGCAGGGCAGGTATTTGCTTCATGTAATTCTGTGTCAGGGTCTGGGCGGCTCCGGTAATGACAATACCCGAAGCCAGCAAAATGAATAGTAATCGCTTCATCTGGTTTCTGTTATCTGTGATATGTTCTTATGAATCTGGGTGGACCTGGGCTGGGAAATAAACTGCCGTTACAGTTTAATGAATTCAACCCTTCTGTTCAGGGCTTTGTTGGCCGGGGTATCATTTGGTGCAACCGGTTGGCTCTCGCCCATACCGTCAGACTCGAGCCGCGAGGCTTCAATGCCGAAACTCTTGACCAGCTCGTTCTTCACAGAGGCACCACGCCTCTTTGACAGATCAAGGTTGGAGGCATCAGCACCGTCTGAATCTGTATGTCCAACGATCTTAACTTTTACATCCGGGTTCTCCTGCAGAACTGTTGCAATTTCCTTCAGAGTGCCGTATGATTCGGGCTTGACCACATCCTTGTTTACATCGAAATAGATCCCGTAGGTTACCAGTTTGCCTTCGGTGATCAGCTTGTTGCGCATGTCAGGGGCGCCTACAGCGATACGGACGTTGCTGATCATTGCAGCACCGTACTCAAAACGAAGCCTGTCAGGCTTAACGCACCCTGCCGGAAACCCCTTCGGAAGGTCAACTATCTTGTTCTGATCCTGGTAAAGTCTTATCCTCGTCTTTTGAACCCAGATGGCTATGTGATATTTCTGGTTCATTTTCTGCTTTTTGTCATCGCCGTCAATATAACCACTGAGCTTTGAAGGAGCACACGCGTCTCCATAAAACCAGGTATTGTAGCCAGGCCTGCCAAAGTATTCAACCTGGAAATGGAAACCTCCGTTGCCGGGAGCTGAACCGCTGTCCCATGCCTTTGCATTCTTAGCCTGCATAAGCCTCATGTGCCAGCCTGACATCCCATCTCCCTCAAGGCCTCCAATGGGTATAATGTCAAATTCAATTGTATAGTTTTCAGGAAGTTTCAGGAGATCATCGGTCCATACACATTCATCCATTACAAACTTCATCCATTTACCGGGAAAGAGGTTTGTTGTAACAACCTCGGCTGAACCGTTTGTATTCCATAGTGCCGGAAAATCACCCACGGCATCCTGGCTGAAATCATCAAAGAAAATCACCTTTTCCCCGGCAACAAAATCATATTTTGAATATGACTGGAGAACAGTCTCCTGCTGAGCGCCCGACTTTGAACCGGTATCTTGTACTGCTTTGCCCTCTGTCTGACCTGCACCTGCCTTCTGACCTGAAGAATTGTTACCATTGTTACCGTCTTTCTTCATGTCTGCCGTGATGCTGTCTTCCACGGCGTCAAGTGTCTTGTCAATAGCCTGGTCAGCCTTCTGGTTAAGCCGGCGGTTTACCTGCTGTTCCAGCTTCTTCTTAAGGTCTACCTTGATCTGAGCATCAACATTTAATACCAGGCTGACCAGAGCCAGCACCATGAAAAGTCTTAATACCGATTTCATATAATACTTATATTTAAGTTAGTTGGTTGAAGATAATTAACCCGAAGTAAACCTACTACTTCATTTTGACGGGAATCTCCCCTTTTTTGGGGATTTTTATTTTAACGTATGTGAATACAATATCCCTGAAAAAGGGGAAGAGCGACAGCAGAATATTAATTAGGTTTGTATTATATCCTGTTCACCTATGAGACAAACCGGGAAACAATCGGTTTTTATATTATTTCTGGTTATCAAAATGCTTGGCATAGAGGCGTTGTACGCCCAGATTCCTGACTCAATTGAGAAAGCAGTCAATGACCTGTTGAACACCGGACCGGCAACAAATCTGCATTATCAGCCAGGGTACAGGGAAGATTCCATGAGGATTTCAGTCTTTCTGGCGGAATTTGACCGATACCAGAGCATCAACTCGGATTCCTCCCTTCAGTATGCCCATAAGGCGATAATGCTTTCATTACACCAGAAATCCCTTCCGCTCATCTCCCTTTCACTGCAGAGTATGGGTGACTACTGCCTCAGCCATGAGATGTACCGTGAAGCGATGGCTTACTACCTGAAAAGCATGGCAATAGAGGAGAGGGATATGAACACAAAGCGTATTGCAGATTTACAGGATGCCCTGGGAAGTGTCTATTATTATATGGAGGTGTTTGACAAATCACTCAGTTATCATCAGAAGGCACTTGATATCTACAGCACCCTGAACGATACTCTTTCGATGGGGAAGGTCTTCAATCACCTGGGCCTTCTCTTCAGTTCCCGGGAATTCTGTGAGAACCGGACCACAGAGGAAAAGCGGGTCGATTTCCAGAAAGCAATTGATTATCAGGAATTGTCACTTAAGTATTCTGCTATTGCAGGAAATGAAGCCGGGGTGGCAAAAGCCAACCAGAATATTGCTGAGGTTTATAACAAGCTTGAAAAGCCTTCCGTGGCCCTCGGATATATTCAGAAGGCTGTCGATTATTACAGGAGGACTGACGATCCTGAGGGAATTCTAAGCACTTTATTCATCCTTGGACGTACCTATACAAGGTTGAAAGAATATGGCAAGGCGATAGATGCATTTAAGGCATCGGAAAAGATGGCCCTCGAAAGACACCTCACCGGCGGCATCCAGTATCTTTATGAGGCCATCGCGTTTCCATACTATCAGACAGGCGATTACCGGAACGCCTACCTGAGCTACATACAGTACATGACAATCCGTGACTCGGTGTATAATTCCGAAAAATCAAGACAGATTATAGAACTGGAGACCAAATACCAGAGTGAATTAAGGCAGAAGGAGATAATGAGGCTCAAGGCTGAACAAAAACGTCGCAATGCACTGATTTATACTCTGTTTGCAGTTGTTCTCCTGCTCGTCTTTTCAATATACTTTCATGTCAGGTTATCCAGGAAGAACCGTATTATTGACGGGCAGAACCTTCAGATAAAGGAGGACAAGATCAGGGAACTTGAACAGGAACGGCTTTACCTTGCCGCAAGATCAGTCATGGAGGGGGAGGAGGCCGAAAGGACCAGGCTGGCCAGTGACCTTCACAACGGTCTGGGCGGCCTATTGTCAGGAATTAAAATCAATCTCTCATCAATGAAGGAAAACGCTGTTATCACGCATGAAAATGTTACTGCATTCAATCATGCCCTGTCATTGCTCGACACGTCAATCAGCGAACTCCGGAGGATCGCCCATAACCTGATGCCGGAAACGCTTAACCATTATGGACTCAAAACAGCAATTGAAGATTTCTGCACCCAGGTGACCCCCTCCGGAAAACCTGAATTACGCTTTCACTTTTTCGGAGATGAGATACGGTATACAAGAGAACTTGAGCTGACGATGTACCGTGTCATACAGGAACTCGTCAACAATGCCCTGAAGCATTCGGAGGCCACTGCAATAAATATCCAGGTATTTTCAGAATCTGACCGCCTGTCAGGGCAGGTTACTGACAACGGCAAGGGATTTGACATCTCATCCACCGACAATGAAAGGAAGGGAAAGGGGATTGAAAACATAAGGGACAGGATTACCGCACTGAATGGCAAACTGGAAATATGGAGCCAGCCTGGCCAGGGGACTGAGGTAAGTGTTGAGTTTGAAATTCACTGATCATGGTTACGGAATCAAAAAGGCCTGGCAAAAAGGTTCTCATAGTTGAGGATCACCCCATTGTCTCGGACAGTCTCTTCCGGCTGATAAATGACACATTTGAGAATACCACTTGTGTTCATGCCGGGACAGGGACGAAGGGACTTTCATACCTCAACGGAAACCACTTTGATATAATACTACTCGATATTAACCTGCCTGATATGTCAGGAATCGAATTCTGTTCCCAGGCAAGATCCAGGTTCCCGGAACTGAAGATCCTTGTCGTGACATCTCTGGCCCAGAGACATGTGATAGATAAAGCCATTCAGTCGGGTGTCATGGGTTTTGTGCTCAAAACATCAGACGTCAGGGATATAACCGAAGGGATCATGCAGGTAATGGATGGCAAAACATACTTTGGGCTGGGAGTCAAGGACCTCATGGACGGACACACGGTAAGCGGCTCTTCAGAACCGGTGATAACAAAGCGCGAAAGCGAAATTCTCAGGCTTATCGCTGACGGATTCACAAACCAGGAAATAGCAGACAGACTCTTCATCAGCAGCTCAACCGTAGACAGTCACCGGAAGAACCTGCTTGTCAAATTCAATTCGAAGAATACTGCGGCACTGGTCAAAACGGCGATTTCGAAGGGAATAATATAGTCTTGCGGTCTTGCGGTCTTGCGGTCTTGCGGTCATGCGGTCTTGAAGTTCGGTAATAACGGTCATTTTTTTTCGGCTTTTAACTTTCGTTTGTTGCATTAATCTCTTGTTCGTATCTTTGATGAGCTGCATTTCTAAATACACTCATCATGAAAGAAGAGTTCCTCCACTGGTTGTGGAAAAACCTGTTCTTTGAGGGCGGGAGCCTGTGTGACAGGGAAGCCGGACCTATTGAGGTGATAACCCCCGGAGAATACAACCGTGATTCCGGGCCGGATTTCTTCAATACCAGAATAATCATAGGAGGTACAGAGTGGGCCGGAAACACCGAGATCCACATCAGCGCCTCCGACTGGTACCGTCACGGGCACCATACTGACCACGCATATGACAATGTGATACTTCATCTTGTGCACAATGAGGATGCCGATGTCTACACCGCTTCAGGGCGGCGCCTGATAACGGCCCGGCCCGGCTTTGACTCTGCCCTGTGGGAAAACTATCTGGATTTTGTAAATAATCCTTCACCGCTTCCGTGCAGCGGCCTGATAGGGATGACCGACGGTTTCAGGGTAAAACACTGGCTCTGGACCATTGCCGTGGAACGGCTCGAGAGAAAGCACAACGAGATCAGGGAAATTCTTGCGAAGACTGAAAACGACTGGGAGGAGACGCTTTACAGGCTTGTCTCCCGTTATTTCGGGTTCCGGGTGAACACTGACCCCTTTGAGCTGCTTGCCTCACGGCTGCCGCTGAAGATCATCAGGAAACACTCTGACAACCTCATCCAGGTGGAGGCACTCCTGTTTGGCACGGCCGGGCTTCTTGACGAAGCACTCTTCAGGGAAGCGGTGAGTGACAGTTATTATCTCCTGCTTTTAAGGGAGTACCGTGTACTGCGCGCCAAGTACTCGCTGCAGCCCGTTGACGGGTGGCTCTGGAAGTTTCACCGGCTGCGGCCCGCCAATTTCCCGACTGTCAGGCTCTCCCAGCTGGCGGCACTGCTCACTCACAGTGATGGGCTCTTCTCGAGGGTGCTTGTCTGCCGTGACCGCGAGAGCCTACGCAGCCTTCTGAGCGTCAGCGCCTCGCCCTACTGGAACAATCACTACCAGTTCGGTCGCGAGGTACCTTCCATGGCGGGCCGCGCCGGTAAACAATCAGTCGACCTTATAATAGTCAACGCCATTGCACCGCTGATGTTTGTCTACGGCAAGGTGAGACAGCAGCAGGAGTGGTGTGACCGGGCAGTGGAGATCCTCGATTCACTTCCTCCGGAAGAGAACAGCGTAGTTTCCGACTTCGCAAAGGCGGGCCTTCGCCCCGAATCGGCTTTCGCCTCACAGGCGCTTCTGGAACTCAGGAACCTCAGATGCAAATTCCACCGATGCCTCGATTGTGCAATAGGGTCATCACTTATCTCCATGGGCCAGCAGTTGAGACGTTCAGACTCGCTGTTCCTCGAGCCGTGATACCCACGGACCTCCCGGGCAATCACAGTGTCCGGTGCATGGAATAGCCCCCGTGCTGATATAAAAAGTCATGAATTGTGACTCATCACTGCCAGTCAGTTCCCTGCCGGTTTTCAACAGAAAAAATAAAGTTTTAAGCCTGCGCAACTCCCGGCACAAAAATTGCGTCTTTTCATAAAAGCCCCCGGATGCGATATTCCCAGCACGCCAGTGAGGCCGTCCGAAGTCAAATGTAAAAAATTATTCAAATTGTTTGAATTATTACAAAATAGAGTTGTATCTTTGCGTTCCAAAATTGAAGAATTTATTAACAATCTATTGGATAAGGATATGTATTTGACTACGGAGAAGAAA
>ERZ795055.992-NODE-992-length-24078-cov-4.461558_pt1 | contig 24078 bp, 12 predicted proteins | sample MGYA00375139_ERZ795055 | MGnify/ENA primary metagenome ERZ795055 (study PRJEB30184, sample SAMN05720283) | anaerobic digester metagenome | isolation source: active sludge of municipal wastewater-treating anaerobic digesters | place: USA | collected 2015-01-23 ... | reverse complement strand
ACCGACGTGAGGTTGCCGTAGTCATCGTACTGATAGGTAGTAGTCAACCTCGTGTTGGCGTGGTCAGGGTCGACCACTCGGGTCTTCACCTGGCCGTTCGCGTAATAGTCGAAGGTCTCCTTCTGCGTCTCTTCGCCACCTTGGGCGCAGTAATCTGTACCCGTTGGCCACCAAGGCGGCGACCACGTTCCCGAAGGTGGGTTTCTAGAGGCGTTGCACAGGGCAGACGTTGACGTCGTGGTCACCGTGCCGACCTGGCCGATTTGCCATTTCCCGATATCGGTTTTTCCTGTGCGGTCCCATGTGGTCTCTACCACGCTGCCCGCAGTCTCTGCAGCCAAGGCGCTCGCCAGCCAATCCACACCATCGAAGTCATCACCAACTGAACTCACGTCGGCAGCGGCGGATTTGATGACCAGCCTTTGAGATGTCAAATTGCCGAAACTGTCGAAGGCACGAGTCGTTGTTTCTGTGCTGAGAACCGTTTGGTCGCCCAGCTCTTCGTCCCCTTCCCAACGCTCGACCTTGGTCTCTCTGGCGAACGGCAAGTATACGTGGCGACCTGGCCATGGTGAGATTATGTCCTCGGAATAGTCCCGCCACAACGTGTTTGTAATCTTCGAGTTGGCGTAGGTACCATTGCTCAACGGCACGTGAGTCTCGACCGTGTTCGGAATGTTTCGATACGGGAAGTCGCGAACGCTCCAATCGTAGCTCAAGTCGTACGTCGCCTTGGTCGTTCCGCCAGTTAAATTGTCGGTCTGCGTAACCTCCTCAAAGCCGAGCCAACCGCGACCCTGCACATTCCAATGCGCACCATGATAATGGTAGCTTGAATCCGAAAACAGCGCTTTGTCGCGACCAATTGTTTTCGAGACCACGGTCATTTTAGGGTTACTACAGCGGGCATAAAAACCGCAGGAGGAGCTTGGAGTGCTATCCTGAGAGTAAACCAGGGAATCAAGTGTCGAAGCATATTGAATTGAAACCGTTGCCGAGAGGAGCTCATCCCCAGTCACTGGCAACGGACCCGGTTTATTCATTCCAGAATAGATATCTATCATCAAATCAGGCAAGACCTCCGCACCTTCAAATAGTCTCCAGCGGCCGACATCGTGGTTGGTCCCATTCTCATCCACAACGATAAGGTCAAGAATGCCGTCATTGGTGAATTGCCCTGCAACCAAACGAGGAAGAGTGAACCCATCTTCATCGGTCAGCGCAGTATGGTACGTGATTCCAGTATCAACCGTAATAAATGAGCGCGTGGACGTCGCGAATTTGGTCATCAGAATGGTTCCACTGCGGTAGTCGTCGATCTCGTCGTCAAAGGGCCATGTACCCACAGTGACCGTTCCGTCTTGCACCATCTTTGGGGTTAGCAACTCATCTGCACCATCGCCATCAAAATCCCCAACGACAGAAGCATTGAGCGCATCCGCAAATTGCGCGGAGCAGAACACGTTGTCCAATACATCAAAGCAATTAGATGCGGTGAACGGCAGAACCGCGGCAAACCCAGCAGGCCCGCCACCGTTTATGAGCAGATCGATTCCGAGAGAGGGTCCCCCGGCAAACAGCAAATCATCAAGGCCATCACCATTCGCATCAAGCACTCTTAATGCGCGATGTGTCTGGTAAGGATGCCCGGCGGGAATGCCGGTCCACAGCGTTGTCCATTGACCCTCGGAACCGGGTAGCCGTTTCAACACGCGCAATGCTTGGTGGTCTACAAGGTCAGCATAAACCAACTCATCGGCTCCGTCACCGTCGTAGTCCATAACAACCGCTGGCTGTACAGGATGACCATCATCCGACGGAGTCACGCATCCCTTTAGTTGTCCAGGGGCTACACCCGCATATTCCGTCTCCGAGAAGCCAGCCAAACGATTGCCCATTTGCCGACCAAAGATGAACGAAGTAGCTCCTGACCAAGTATTCGAGTCTTGGCTGAGGGCGACAAGATCCGCATATCCGTCTCCATCGAAGTCGCCAGCCCACGCTCTGTCCTCACTGCTCCAATTTATATCTTTGTCACAATATACTGAGCTCATCCAATCCAAGCCAGGGTCAATATTGGAAAACCCACTCGCTGCGGTCATTGCAGTCGGAGACAGAGCACCGCTCAAAGCCGGGATAGACAATATCGGAACATCATGCCATAGCGGGTTTATCTCCAGCACATCCATTCTTCCGTCATTATCAATATCAATAGGAACATACCCGGCCGGATTGGTCCCGGAGTCAAAAGCTAACGGATTTCTGGCAAATCCTCCGCTGCCTGTAGGATCATGCATGACGTAGTCATAGTCTGTTTGTTCATCACCAGGAGACCAAAGGCCCCAGAACATGAAGAACTCGTCAAGCCCGTCACGGTCTGAGTCGATAGCCATCGGCACAAACATTGGATTCTCAAGTCTTGGATGTGATCCATTTTCCAAATAGACCGCTGTTTCGACAAACGGCGCGCCTCCACCCCAGATAGGCTTACGTGGTGACCACCCAAATGAGATTGGGGGCATGCACTCCTCAATTGCACTTTCGACCTTGGTACACTGACGAACCGCGGAGAGTCGCGTGCGCCCCTGCCACCACGGTACTTCGTCATATTCCAACCGGTAGCTCCTGATTTGTCGTCCCCCATGCCCGAGAACGTTCACGGCTCGAAGGAGATAGGCCTGCTCAGCCAACTGCCCTTTGTAGTAACCATCTATAACATCCTGTCGGACGTCCATAGAGGCTCCATAATCGAATTCCACCACTTGGCCAGGAACAATATCAACTCCCGAACCAGATGAGTGTCCTCCGTACGATATTCGATATGGATTAAGCACCGGCGGCGTGCCTCCTGTCTGCAGCGCCTCCATGACTGCGGTCGGAAGTGCATCAGTTTTGTATCCGTTGATCACTTTGCTGGTTTCATATTCAAACAACATGTAATTACCATGTCGGTCCTCGGTACGGCTCAGCGCCCATAATACGATCGCCTGGGCAGACCCCTCCAACGGAACGGCGCCAACTACGTCGAGTCCGTCTGTGTAAGTGCGATAGGGGACACGACCGTACTCCAGGCTTCTGCCATCCCGTCCCCAGACGATGAAATAGGTTGGGCCATTTGTGTTGGTGTCGGCGTATGCGCAAATCTTGGTGCCAGGATCTGTTTCCGGCCGGTACGTGACACCGCTGGGCTCACACCAGTCATGCGCTGTTTTTATTAGGCGCGTGCCGTCCAAACACAACGCGTCGTCAGCATCGAGCTGTACTCCCTTCGTTACGCCATCCTGTGCAATGGTCTTTGGGCAGCGGCGGATCTCCGACAGGCCACCGATCGACCATCCCACCCCCAACGGCCCATTGCCCCGCCTGCTTGAATACTGGAACGCCAAGTTCGGTTGGATGCCACCCCGCCCCGGCGGCACCTCGATTGGGATGGTGTAAACGGCCTCACCATCTCGGGTGACTTCAAGGTGCCCCTCCAACGTTCCCACGGCTGCAGTGGGTGAACGCTCGGGCACGTAGTCTGCTGAAGTAGTGTAGTTTCCTACGGCTTCGTCAAACTCGACCTGCGGGTTGTACGGAGTGCAAACCTGTGGGTTACTCTCGCAGTATGATGGATCGGGGATGGTGCACCCCTCATCCACCTCCCCATCACAATCATCATCCCTCAAATTGCAGATTTCGGGAGCCCCGGCCTCAGGCATACCCAACTCACTCTGCTCGTTGTCGGCCGGGCAGGTCGTATGCGTGCCATCGCAAACCTTGGGTAACTCGCAGCCCTGAGCATGGGTTTCGCCACGGCAGACCGTTTGGCTGTTCGAACCGGCGCCGCACCCTTCACCCACGACGATGGGCGCGCAAGGCGCCAAACGATCTACAATGGCGCAAACGCCATCCTTGTCAGCGCCCGCGGCGACGCTGCACGCCTGACACGCACCATCGCAATTGCCGCCCGACGCACTCACATCGCAACAGAACCCATCGACGCAGGGGGTGCCCGATGGGCAGGTACTGCCCGGGCCACAGGTGTACGGGCCATACCACACCCGCACTGGCTCTGAGGTCAGACTCTGTTGGCGCTCACGGGCGGGGATGTTGAATGGCGGCGCGGCGAGTGCTGCAGAGCCTAGGCCGCACACAACGACATCAGCGTAGAACGACTGCTTGTTGCCGGTCACCGGATCTACAGGCATCTCACCCATGCACAGGTCGCGGTTGTTGGTGCCGCATGGCACTACGGTAGTGGGTGCGGGGCCGACGCTGCCCGAATCGTAGTAGGTCACAGTGCCAAGACCGCCTTGTGTGCCGTCGTCGTCGCAATCCTTCACCAGGCGAACGCCTCCGGAAACTCCGGGATCAGCCACGACCAGTAGCATCGATTCTGCGACCGGCACCGGCTGCACCACCACCGTTTGCGTGGTTTCACCGGTGGTCTCCCTTCGTGCCTGGTCGATGGGGATCACCGTGCTGGAAGAGAGCGGGCCGGCGCGGAACAACCGTACAACCAACGTGGCTCGGCCGACGGTGCCAAGGGTTTGGGTATCGATGAGCGCCTGATAGTCGGCGAGGCTCGTGGCAACGGCGGTGACTTGGGGTTTGCCACTGCTGTCGAGCACAACCTCCAGGCGCTTGAGCCCGACCTGCAAGTTTTTTAGGGTCGGCTCGGAGACAATCTCAAAGTCTCTGGAGCTACCCGCCACCACTAGGGTCGGCGGTGGCAGGGGGAACTGCTCCAACACCAACGCTTGTGGCGCCATCATCGCGAAGGTGCTCTTCGGCATGTAGCCATTGGCATCAAAGCGGAAGCCAACCGACCGTGTCTTGTCGTTGCCCCACCAGGTCTCTTGGTTGTCGAACGTGAGGCCTGTGGCTGCGCGGGCCAGCATCACGAAGGATACCGGCGGCGAATCCACGTCATTGGCGGCGTTGTCGTCATCGTAGATGCCACTCACCACCAACGCCGATTCGGTTCGATCACCAAGCACAACCCGGGCTTCGTTTACGCAGCTATTGATACGCGTGTTCGTTGAGGAGTCTTTTGCAGTTGCGGCAAGAGCATCCCCATCGAGCATCGCGCTCGAAATATCCGCGGTACAAACCCACACCGAGTTGGGCGGCGCCGTCCAGTGGCATTCATGCTTGGTGAGCCAAAGCGAACGGTCGGGTGCGACCACCAAGCCGCCATACTGGCTGTTCGATTGTACATCGGTCATGACCGCCATCGCCGAACGGCCGAGGTAACCGACATCCGGTATTTCGGTGCCGGGGCCGGTTGGGTTAGGCAACTCAACCGAGCTCACCCCTAACGGCGAAGCCACCGCACTTTGAATGTTGGTTGAAGTTCTGAGCCACACTCTAGCGACGCGAGAGTCTGCCTCAAGGCTCCCGGCAAGTGCCACAATGCGTTCGTTCTCGACGTAACCATTTGCACCCAACCGCGCTGACTTAAGTTGAGTCTGGCGCACCCACACGCTGCCCAACGGGTCTACATGAATCGATGCATACGGGTCGTTGAGACCGGCTTTGAAGTCGACAAACGGCCTCGGCCCCAAAGGCTCTTGGTCGATGGCGATAGTGCCAACCCTATTGATGGAGCTGCCGTTTCGCGCCAAGACCAACACCTGGCCGGCTTCGAGCATATGCGACACCAGGTCGTTGTGACGAACAGAGCGAGCAGCAACACCGCCGTACAGAAGCGCGCGCGTCCAAAGGCTTGTGCTCGCCCCAGCCACGCTCTTCATCGTCGGCGGCGTGGTGCTGTTCACGAGCTGCGGCGCGCACGCTTGCGCCCAACCCACGTAGTTGGCGTTTGCCAGAGAACTCAATGTCCCCGGGTCAGAAGGAGTCCAGTCGGTGTAACCATCGGGGTAGGCGCTAAAATAGCACGGGTAGTCGTCGTCGTAATCCAACACATCTTGCAAGGTTGTGAACTCGAAGCCTCCGTAAGGGCCAAAGGCCGCGGACGTTCCCACAGCGAGGCTCGGGATATTTGCCACCAACTCAGCGGGGGTCGCGGCCGCCAACGCCATCCGACCGTCGTTTAACGTCCAACCGCGTGGACCCGAACCCACAACGAAGATCGAATCGTCACCCCACAGATCACTTACTTCAAGGGCAGCACTCTCACCCACCACCAAACGCGACTGAGGCGGGCCGGACATTCTCAAATGCGGACGCCAAAATTGCGCGACGTCGGAGACATAGATGCCATCACCGCTGCTCACCCGATTGCCCCAGGACGCATCGGCAATAAGGTAGACGCGCTGACCGTCGGGCGAAAACGCGAAATCTTGGATGGCGCGCTGGACCTGACCTAGGGTGGGCACGGGCGAATCGACTACAACGTACTGTCCACCTTGCCGAATGAGGATTCTTGGATACAACCACGACACCGAATCCGGAGCAGCAATATGAACGCTTCCAAGCACATGGCCCGAGCCTGAAACAAGGGCTAGCTCATCGACAATCTCAGTGACTGGAGCAAAGGTATTCAGTTGCCCCTGCGGCACCGTCCAAACCGTGCGATACAGCACGCCGAACCCACCTTGCGGCATCGGCTTGACGCTCTTGATAAACGCCGTGGTCATTTGCGGCTCTGCCGCCGCGATCTTGTCGTCGGGGAACAGCCCCGAGACATCAAACGGCGCGATGAGGTCGGCGCTGGAGATGCTCGACAGCTCTTTGAAGTCCAGGTTGAGGGTGTCGACCAACAGCAAGCGATGGTCGGCAGCATCGGGTGAGCTGTTGTCGAGCGCAACGCCCGCAGAAATCGCCGCTACCGGTTTGCGTGCCGCCACCGTGGCCGCTCGGATTGATAGATGGGCCGTGTGGTACGAAACCGTGTTGGCCGCAGTATCGACCACCCATTGCGTGCCAGACGAGCCGTCGGCGACCCACGTCTGCGAACTCTCATCGACGTAATAGGCCCGAACTTCTTCCTTGGACAACACATCACCCGCCGCGGTCACCAATGCAGCGGGCGAAAACGGCAGCGTTATCCGAACCGTGGCAAAAGCTGCGAGCTGCAACGCGCCCTGCACGTCGATGGCCGTTCCCGCAAGGGAAATGTCGGCAGGCACGCTGGCGGGCATTTTGGCCGGGTGTGGTGTTTGGAATGAGATGGCGCTGCCCTCAGGCAAGGCTGCGCGCGGTACATCCACCATGGCACCCACGAACGGCCCTGAAGCCTCGGCCACAAAGCGCTCGGCATCGACGTTCACAACAGCGCCGCACAGCGTTTTGTTGAAGCCGGTTGCGTCCGGAAGCACCAGCATCACGACATTGTCGCCCCTTGATAGCGGCAAGTCGCACTCGACATGCGTGGATAGCGTCTTCTGGTTGGGTGTGTACGCGGCGCAACCGTGTGCTCGCCCGTCGATTTCGAGCCTGATGCCCGCGGTGTTGATGCCGGTTTCGGCTTGCTGGTAGTCCGCCACAAGTTTTGGGCTCATTGTGTCGTTGATTACGACGGGGCTTTGGCTGTCGCAGCCGATCTCTTGCCCGTCGATCTTAAAGCTTGAAACCGTTGGGGAAGCCGTGCTGCGGACGATGGAGATCGTCCGTGTCGTTGTGTTGTTCAAGGTATCGGTCGCGCGCAGCGTGAAAGCATTGGCACCGTTTACGAGCGCCACCTGGCTTGAGAATGCACCACCCGAATCAACCCCAGCGCTCTGCCCATTGATGGTCAATATCGATGGCAAGCGGTCGACAATCCGGCCTACCAACGCCATCGCCGTGGCGCCCGTGGCGACGCCATCCACGTCGGGGGACAACTGGATTGAAGGAGGGGTGCGATCGACAACCACGATGCGCGTCTCTTGGCCGACGTTGCCAGCAAGATCTGTGATCGACACCGAAACAAGCTGCTCGCCTTCGTCGAGCGGATAGGACCCAAAGCAACTAGATTCGAGCGTGCCGTTCGGGTTAGCCGGCTGGCATGGCGCCGACGCCGCGATGAGCATGCCGTTGACAGATACGTCATAGGAGCCGAAATCCAGACCCGAGGTCGCATCGGCAATGTCGAATTCGAGCGGTACATTGGCCGCGCCGCTCGGCCCCAAAGGAGCGATCCAGGTAATCGCAGGTGGGGTGGTATCGACGGTGAACTGCGCATACCCAACGCCGGTGTTGGTCTGCATGTCTCGAATAGAGACCGAAAGGCCGTGCACGGCGTCTGGATAGGCTGACAGGTCAAGCGCTCCACGGGCGCCATTGATGTCGACAGTCAAAAGCCCAGTAATATTCTGGCCATCAAGGAGAACCGACGCAGAACTCACGCTTAAGCCGCTGGCGTAGCCAGCCACCAATGGATCGGACCAGGTGATTTCGACATCGACCTCCTTCGAGCCCCGTACGTCATTGGGCATCGGCAGAACGATGGCCACTGTGGGCGGTGTGCAGTCGGTCTTCTTGCTGGCGTTGCTGTCGCTACAGTCGATGGGCGCCGAAGCAAGTGCCATTTGCAACGAGGTTGGGCACAGGACGTTGGCAGAGGTAGTAGACACGGTGACTGTCGTTCTGTACCCGTCTCGGTCAACGTCCTTGTAGCACTTCTCTATATCGTCGCAGTTATCATCGTGGCCGTTGCCGGGAGGATCGTACTGCACACCCGGGTTAACGACAGAGTTGGTGTCCTCACAATCAATCGCCGGGTTGCCTGGCGCTTCCGGGAGTATCTGCGTACGCAAACGGTAGCTGGCACTTGGTTGCCCACACTGCGTAATGGTGTTGCCGTTGTAGTAACCGTCCCAATCGATGTCTTGATACCAAATAGTGCCGGGATTGATCGCGGCGTTTGTGTCGTTGCAATCCGGCCCCTTCATCTCCGTGGCACCATAGCTGTCGCAGCCCACGTAGTAGGTGTCGCCATCGGTGTCGATGCAATTCTTGGGAACGTAGCATGTATACTGGCCGCAGGGTTTCGGCATCAGCTCACAACCGAACGTCGTCCAGTTGTGGTTGTTGAATCCACTGCTTGCCTGATACGAGTCGCAATTATCATCCCCCCCATACGTAACTCTCACATGCCCATCACCATCGGCCTCGGCCGCACAGCCGGGCGAGGGATTGACGCCGCCGCTGTCGACGTAGGACGTCAGAAGCGTGCGCTGAACAACTGTGGGCATGCCGCCAGTTGCCGAGGGTATAGAGAAGTTACCGACTGCAAATCGCTGCATCGCATAGCCGTACGGAGCCGTGTCGGTAACCGAAACCTTGAATGTGCTTACATCGGACGCTGTAAACCAAGGCCCCGTTAGGCTGGTTGTGCAGTTTCTGCTCCAGTAATTGCCTCGCGCTGCGGACCCGATCAGTTGGTTATCTGCGTTCCACGTCGCTGTGCCGGTATACACCAATCCCTTGCTCGTGCCCTTGATGTCGTTCATGTACATCTTCACCGGCAAGGTGGTCCGGATACCGGTGGTGGGCGCCACGAAGGTGAAATTGACGCAGGCGCCTGCGCCGCACAGCCGCTGCGTGCCGGGGAGCATGTAGTTGTAACGCAATACCGGCGGCGTTGTGGCGGCGGTGGTCCCCTGAACATTGATTGCGTCGATGGCTCCGCTGATGGCGTTTTTGCCAACGATGACCGCGCTCTTTCCTGCGGTCACGGTGATGCCGGTATCAAAGTTGCTGATAATGCACTGGGTCACGACAGCGTTGTTGGCGTTGATGACCACACCGGCACCGGCGCGGCTGCCAGTGATAGGAAGCCCCCCACAGTTGAGAGTCACACCGGCGCCATCGATTTGAATGCCGGTCGTTGGCATCGAGGTCATCGTGCAGGTCTTGTTGCCACTCGTCCACACACCAAAGCCGCTCGTACACCCACCCCCCGTCGCCGTGAGGTAAATCGTCGCCGGCACCGGCTGCACCCACACAAGCCGGCTCTCTTTGTTGAGGTTCTGCTCGTAACTAAACACGCCGTCAGGGTTGGACTTGCCATAGGTCTTTTTGTCGTAGGCGCCATCGAACAGGTAAACGTCGCCGTTCGGCCGCAAGCCCGAGAACGTGACGTTGGCCTTTTTGTCGTTGCCCGTGGCTTTAAGCTCCATGCGGATACCATCGGCCGACACCGCGATACTTGCCTCCACTGGCACGCTGAACTGCACCCGCACGCTGCCCACCATGAAGTCAGTGCCCACCTGCTGGTCGATCGACTGCACTGGGTTTTCGGGCACCAAGCCAAACGTACCGGTTTCGTCGGTGAGACCTTCGGCCTCACAGGTGTCGGGGTTCCAGGTGACACCTTCGAGCGTTTCCCAAACACCTTCTTTGAGCTTGGAGAACGTAAGCTTGGTGGTGGCAATCAGCGGCCGGGTGTTCTTTTTGCACTTGATATGGAGCTTGGCCTTTTTGGCGAGCTTGGTGCCCTCGGGACCCAACTTGTAGGCCGGGCCCAAAATTTCGGGAGCGTTGCGGATTGCTTGGTCGTCGGCGGCCGCCTCGGCCACGCTCATCTCGGTGTCGCCACTGACAGCATCGGGAGGGACATCGGCGTCAAACACCGCGACATCGGTGTCGTCGGTGCCGGTGCCTGTGCTACTCCCCTCCGCGCTCTCGCTAGCAGTAGCCTGGGCCGCATCGGTACCCGCTGTGGAGAGCCTGGCGCCCTTCACCCCAACCACGCCATTGCCCACCAAGGTTGGCGTGACCTCAACGCTGTCGCCGCACCCCCACAAAAACATTAACGAAATCGATAAAAATCCAACGAATTTGAGGACTTTGCCCCGAACCACGGCCATCGTCATTGCCATCCCCTTGCCAACTCTGCACCCGAAATTCAGAAAAAAGGCGCACGTTTTTTAACACGTACGATGCGATTGCCGCAACGCAACATAGGTTGATGAGTCACACAAAATTGAATGTTTTTAATAAGTTATCAGCGAAAATAGTTTAATTTATCCCGCTGTTGTGGCCCAACCCACCGCCTTCCGAAGGAGATGACTGCCGCCAAGAAGTTACGTAAAACGCTCGGCATGACCGACCCCGTTGAGCCGATTGTATCGACCGCTGGACGCCGGGATGTGGCGTTGTTGTTCACCACCCGTTCGCTACGCCTGTTTGCCTACGGCTTTTTGTCGGTGGTGCTGGTGCTTTATCTGCACGCTGCCGGCCTGTCGCAGGAGCAAGTGGGCTTGTTGCTCACGTTGACGCTGTTGGGCGACACCGCGTTGTCATTGTGGATCACGACGCATGCCGATCGCATTGGCCGCAAACGGATGCTGGTGGTCGGTGCGCTGTTGATGCTGTTGGCCGGGGTGCTGTTTGCCCTGACGCAATCGTTTTGGCTGCTGCTATTTGCGGCGACGATTGGCGTGATTAGCCCGAGCGGTAACGAGGTGGGGCCGTTTTTGGCCATTGAGCAGTCGGGCTTGTCGGAGAAGCTTACGGCGGCCGAGCGGCCCAAGGTGTTTGCCTGGTACAACCTGGTGGGGTCGTTTGCCACTGCCTTGGGTGCCTTGGGGGGCGGCGGTTTGGCGCACTTGCTGCAAACCGAAGGGTTTTCGGAGCTGCACAGCTATCGCGCGGTCATTGTCGGCTACGCCGTGATTGGCCTGCTGTTGGCGCTGTTGTTCCTGCAACTGTCGCACGCGGTGGAGGCCCCTACCGAGAAGCAAATCACGCAGCGCCCTGCCTGGTTTTCGCCGAGCCTCGGCTTGGGTGCCTCGCGTGGCATCGTCTTCATGCTGGCCGGTTTGTTCACCTTGGATGCCTTCGCAGGCGGCTTTGTGGTGCAAGCCTACGTGGTGTACTGGTTCCACGCCCGCTTCGCGGTAGACCCGGCATGGCTTGGGGCGATTTTTTTTGGTGCAAACCTACTGGCCGGCCTGTCGGCGCTCTCAGCGAGCTACATCGCCGCGCGCATTGGGCTTTTGGCCACCATGGTGGTGACACACCTGCCTTCTAATGTGCTGTTGCTGCTCGTGCCGCTGATGCCAAATTTGCCGCTTGCCATCACCGTGCTGTTGTTGCGCTTCAGCATCTCACAGATGGATGTGCCAACGCGCCAGGCTTACACGATGGCGCTCGTGGCCCCCAACGAACGCAGCGCCGCGGCGGGTGTGACGGGTATTGCCCGCACCTTGGGCTCATCGTTGTCACCGCTATTGGCCGGGCCGCTGTATGCCAGCACCGCCCTCGCCGGTGTGCCTTTTATGATCGCTGGCGGCTTGAAAATCGTCTACGACCTGCTGATTTGGCAGCGTTTCCGCAAGGTCGCGCTTAAGGACTGAGTCGCGTAGGCCCCAAAGCTCTACGGCGGGTTGGCTGGATCTAGCTCCAGCGTGGTGGCCAAGCGACGCACCTGGGCATGCAAGGCTGGCTCGCCCGGCACCTTGCGCTCCAACGGCACACGCAGCTCGTCGCGCTCGCGCCAAAGCCTCAGCGTACCGCGCTCCAATTGCACCACCGGGTTATGCTTTTCAGGAGCCAGCATCGATTCGCCCCACCAAGCCGCAGGCACTGGCTGGCCTAACAAGTGCATCAAGGTGGGGGCCAGGTCGACTTGGGAGCCAGCGCGCATCACGTCCACCGCTGGCAGCGCTTGGCCCGACAAAAACAGCAATGGAATCGGCCCGAGCTGCACGCCACCCACACCGGGTAGGCTGCTGATGAAGGCGCTTTGCGGGCAGGCATGATCGGCCGTGATCACGATGAGGGTTTCGGGGGTGAGCAGGTGGTGCTCGTTCACGAGCCGCCAAAATTCCGCCAGGTCAAAATCGGCGTGGTAGATCGACGTGAGATAGCGGGCCGGGTTGTCGCCCCAGAGCTCGCCGAATACCCGAGGGAATTCCGGATACTTGAGCGTCCCCACGCGCCCTCGCCCGGCCGGTGGGTGGGTATCGGCGCCCAACACTGAGATGAATAGCTTGGGTTCAGTGCGACGTTCGAGCAGTTGCAGCAACGCAGTATAGAGGTGGCGATCGGGCAGGCCCCAGCCGGTGATTTGCGGGCGCAACGTCGGATCCGCAAAGAAGTCTTCGCGGGCGATGGTTTCATCGAAGCCGGCGCGAGCGAAGATCAGGTTTTCATCCGCGAAGTACTTAGAGGCGCTACGCAGAAACAGCGTATGAAACCCCAACTCGCGCAGCAAAGCCGGCAGTCCGCCCCTAAAGCCAGAGCCCTTGGGCACCTCTGGATTGGGATGCGAAAAGTAGCTGACCAAGAGCGCCGGCAACGTCGGCGAAGCACTGGTCAGATAGTTGGCAAAGGTGCGCTCCGCGTGCTCCGGCCGCGACAGGAAGTACGGCGTCGGATCAGCGCCCAGCTGCGCATTCAGCGCGCCAATAAAACCGGCCGACAGCGACTCGACGGTGATAAGCACGACCCGGTTAAACGGTTTTAGCCCCAAACTCGGGTAGCGGCGCTCGCCCACACCGAGCCCGAGTGCCCGGCGAGTGTCATCCAACGCCACCTGGCGCTGCACCTGCACCACGCTCTCAGGCTTGGGCCGCCGCCACTCGTCGAACAAATTGCGCCATGGGTTCTTAAGCGCGTAGCGCAGCTGTTCGTTGCGAAACCCAAAGGTGACTTTGTCGTACTGGGCCGGGCGCCGGGCGTTGTTGAGGAATTGGTCCTGAAGCGGCAACAACCAGGCCACCACAGCCAGGAGCCCGGACACCACCGCCACAGGCCACCAGCGTACCTTGGCATGCCAAAGGGTCCAGCCCCCAAGGCCCAGGCTGATGCCGGCGACGCCCAATACCAACCCCAGCTCTGGTAAAAACCCGGAGATCCCCTCGGGCGCTGCGAAGTCCAGGTGCTGCATCTCGAAGTGGGTATTGCCAAACGCAAAGATGGCCGCATCGGCGAGCACGCCCCATGCCCACGCCCCAAAACCAGCGATGGCAAGGCCACGGCCAACGCGTCCGAACCCCATGAGCACGGCGACGCCGACCATAGGCGGAGCTATGCCAAGCACATGTTTCTGGGCGAACAACAGCCAGGTGCTCCACTCACTCGTCAGAAAAGCGTGTTGGCGCCACACGATCACCGAGTGCGTGACCTCGGCCGCAGCCGCGGCCAAGTAGAGAAGCAAAACCGCCATCGGGCCGTGAATCTTTCTGAACATCGACGTGAACCGTATCACGGCCCTAAGCAACAAAATCAACCCCAGCGAACCCTCGGCCCTGATACCACCTCCCCGGTCGCGAGCAACGCAGCCGCGCTCTGGACGTTGCCCGCACAATCCCTTATGAGAGCAGCGCAAACGGACGGTCGTGACCGTCTTCCGAAGGTAGCCTGGCGCGGTGTCTATCTTAGGGCTACGCCGTTGACATCGGCGAACTTAGCGCCATTGTGAACGTGGGTGGAGGGGAGCTATGAATGCAAACTGAGATCACCAGAGACCGCCGTCCCCATCGCCTTCATGGTTGGCGCCTCAAAACTTGGAGCCTTTGGACGAAACCGCACAATGCCTATGTGATTCTACTGACTGCGGCAGTCATGGTGCAGGCACGGGTGTGGAGGTTGCGGGCGAATTAGATCGCCTCCCCCTTTTGTCTATGCGCATCGGCATCGTCACTGAGTATTACTATCCGACGCTCGGTGGCATCCAGGAGCATGTCTATCATTATGCTCTGGAAGCCCTGGCGTTGGGCCACGACGTGAAGATCATCACGTCCAACGTCTACGACTCCCCGGCCACCAACGCCCAAGGCATTTCTGAGCTGCCTGTGGTGCGCTTGGGTCGCAGCATGCCGATCTACAACAACGGCTCCGTGGCGCGCCTCACCATTGGCCGCAAGTTGGGTGATCGCCTGCAGGAGGTCTTTGACCGCGAGGCGTTCGACGTCATCCATGTGCACGCGCCGCTCACGCCGACGCTGCCATTCCTGGCGCTGACGCGCTCCAACACGGTCACGGTCGGTACGGTACACACCAATTTTAACGACAGCGTCTTCCTGCGCATCTTTCGCAAACCGATGCAGGGTCACCTAGACCGCCTCGACGGCATGATCGCGGTGTCGCAAACCGCGGGCATGGCGTTGCGCCCCTACTTCGACCTCGACTTCCGGGTCATCCCCAACGGCATCGACGTCACCCAGTTCACGCCCGATGTGCCGCGCCTCCCAGAATTCGATGACGACAAGATCAACCTGTTGTGGGTGGCTCGAATGGAGCCGCGCAACGGCCTGGATCGAATGCTTGGCGCGTTTGCCATGGCGAGTGCCAAGCGTCGCGACCTGCGCCTGCTCGTCGTGGGCGATGGCCCGTTGCGAACCACCTACGAAGCCATGGTGCCGGATGCGCTGCGCTCCGCAGTGCACTTCTTGGGCTATGTCAACGCGGGTCGTCCGGCGCTGTATGCCACCGCCGACGTGCTGTGTACGCCAGCGTCGATCTCGTCGTTTGGCATCACGCTGCTCGAAGGCATGGCCGCAGCCATTCCGATCATTGCCTCGGACATCGATGGTTTCCGCGACGTGATGGTGCACGAGCGGGAAGGTCTGTTTATCGATACCGGCGACACCGCGGCCTTCAGCGATGCCATCCTGAAGCTCGCAAGCGATCGCACGCTGCGCAAAGCCTTGGGCGGACGTGGCCGCGAAACGGCGCTGCGCTACTCATGGCCGCACGTCACCCGCCAAGTGCTTGATTTCTACCAAGAGCTCAAGGCCCGTCGCGACGTGAAGCTAAAATGCCGCTCCGAGTAGCCGTTAAGGTAGCCGTGCTGGTGCTGGCGCTCTTGCTGACCGCGGCCAGCCTCGCCTACGCGCTGGCTCAGCTGTCGATCTGGGCCACCATCGCTTTTCTGCTGGGCGTCGCACTCGGCGGTCTGTGGTTGGTCTTTGTCTACCTGCCCGCGTTCGACCCGTTTGGCATGACGCTCGTGCGCGTGGCCATGCCCGGCAACCGCGTGGCTCTCAGTTTTGATGACGGCCCGAGCGCCCATACCGAGGCCGTGCTAGACCTTTTGGCCACCCATCAAGCCAAGGCGACCTTCTTCTTCTTGGGCCAAAAGGCCAATGCCCGCCCAGAGCTTGTGGCCCGTGCCCGCAACGAAGGTCATGCCCTGGGGAACCACGGCTTCAGTCACCGCAAGTTGCATCGCCTGAACGCCGCCGAGATCCGCGCCGAACTTGAAGCAGGCGCGACTGCCATCGGTGAGCTGGCGACGGTGCGTGGCCGCCGACTGTTACGCGCCCCTCATGGTTTTAAGTCCCTGACACTTATTAAGATCCTGAAACAACAAGGGTACTGGCTCACCGCCTGGAGCGCTGGCGTTTGGGATTCGGACTGCCCGGGCGCCGAGGTGATCGCGAAGCGCGCACTCAAAGTGCTCAAACCTGGCTGTATTCTATTGTTGCATGATGGCGCGGGGGCTACCGATGCCGACCGCAGCCAGACGGTCGTGGCACTCACCACCATCCTCGAAGCCGGCAAACAACGCGGCTATCAATTTGTCACTCTCCCGGAGCTGTTTGACATCCCCCATGCGTAAGCTGCTGTCGCACCCTTGGGCCTTGGTTGGCATCGCTGTCTCCGTGTTGTTTTTGGGGTTAGCGTTTTGGAACGTAGACTTTGGTGCGCTCGCCGACATCTTGCTCAGCGCCCATCGGCCCCTGGTGGCCGCCGTGCTGGTGCTGAACTTCGTAGTGATTGCCTTCAAGGGCTATCGGTGGTGCGCCATCATTGGCGCCTCGGCGCCGGTGACGTTTGTCGATGCCACACTCGCGACCCTCATCGGCTACATGGCCAACGCCATCTTGCCGGCGCGTAGCGGTGAGCTTGTGCGCGTGTTGGTGCTCGGCCAACGGGCGCGCCTGAGCCGCACGATGCTGGCCGGCGCTTTGTTGGTGGACCACCTACTCGAAGGGGCCAGCATGGTGGCGATCATGCTGACGTTGCCGCTCTTGTTACCCACGCCACCTTGGATTCGCACGGCCACGGTCGCAGTCGGTGCTGTGGTCGCAGGCTTTGGACTCGTGGCGGGGCTGCTCGCGCGCAGCGACAACACGCAGCTCATCGGTCGATTGCCAAAGGCCTGGCAGACACGTGCCCTCGCGATGGCGGCCAAGCTCAGCGATGGGCTGCGAGCCCTTACCCATGGACCCCGCCTGCTGCTGGTGGTCGGCGTGGCACTGTCGGCCTGGTTGCTGCAAGCGGCGATGCTCTGGGTCTGCCTGCAGGCCACCGACTTACAGGTGACGTTTGTGGAGTCACTGTTCGTGCTGATGGCCATCAACGTGGCCGCGTTGATTCCGGGTGCACCCAGCAGCGTCGGCCCCTTTGAGTTTGCCGCAGTGCTGGCGTTGGGCTTCTTGGGTATACCGAAAACCCCAGCATTAACAGCCGCATTGCTGTATCACTTCGTGCAAGTGCTACCCACCGTGGCCGCGGGCCTCTTGGCGTTACCGCTCGCCGGCTTGGGGTTTCGCGATCTGAGCCGCCGGGATTCCGACCACGCCGAGGCGGCTAAGACAGCAGCACCACCGCCTTAGCGTTCGAGCTCGAACCCGGCATAGTCGGCCTGGACTTCGCTGCGGGTCCCGTCGCCGTCGCTCAAGAGGCCTAAGCCAACCAACGGCGCATCGACGTCCGCGCCGAAGAAACGCTTAAAATCGGCGGCCAAATCGACCTCTTCGCTGCGCCATGCCTGCGTCTGAGGCGGTGGCCCTTCACGCACCACGAGTTGCATCTTGGTCAACATAGAGGAGTCAGCGGTGCGAAAGTCCAAACCGGGAGCATACTTGACGCTCCAGACGTATTTGATGATGTACTTACGCAGCGTGGTTTCGAAGTAGGCGTAGACCGCCGCGGCGCTGTCCATCCGCCCTTCCACGCGCTCGTCCGCCCCCTGCGGAAAGGCATGCACGCGCCAGCGCCAACGCAGCGTGTGATAACGCCCCTCAGACTGAAGCTTCCGGTACAGAATCACGGTCTTCGAGGGTGGCAGGTAATGAGCCCGCAAGAACGCCCCCTCAGTATCGCGTTCGACCGTGTAGTAACTGGCCTTTCCGGAGAATCTGGACAGCACCCGCCAGGCCGCATCGGCCGGAATCACGATCGGCTCCGCCGCGTTCAGCGCGCCTGGCGTTGCCAACAAGCAAGTTGCAATCAGTGTCCAGCAAACAACCGTGCGCAGCATGGCTGACGTTCATGCCACCAAGCCGCCCAACCTGCCAACCGACGATTGACCCTATCGGAGTTCTTGGACATGGTGGCCACCTTTTGAGGCTTGCAAACGAGGTGGGGCAATGCCGACGATCCAAGGCGTGCCAGCGTGGAAATGGCTCATCACTCATGTGGGCTTGGACTTCCTGGCCGTGGGGCTGTTCGCCGCCATCCTATTGATCCTGACAGTCAGCTATGGCGGTCGACTCCACCTGGTCGAAGGTTCGGTATTGCTGCCAACCGTCATCCTGCTCGTCATCGTGGCGGTGAACGTGGCGGGACGGGGACGCCGATTTTTGGCAGGCAACAGCGACGAGCGCCGCGCGGTAGGCAAACAGGCGTTGCGCTCCATCCGCGACTGGTCGCCGCTCATTGTTCTGGTATTGGTGTATGAAAACCTGCGAGGTCTCACCGGCCTCATCCGCAAAGACAACATTGATGCCACGCTGCATGCGCTCGATGTCGCCTGGTTTGGCGTGGAGCCCACCGTGTGGGCCGGACGTTTTGCCAACCCCTGGCTGACCGACTATTTCGCCTTCGCCTACACTCTCTACTTCATTCTGCCGTTGGTGTTGGCCACCACGCTGTACGCCCGCCAAGACCGGGAAGACTTCCGTGAAATGGTGCTGGGGGTGTTGCTCGTACAATACAGCGGCTTTCTGTTGTACCTCATCTTCCCGGCCGGCCCGCCTCGCTTCGCCATCCGCGAGCTGTTCACGCCAGCGCAACTCACCGGCCGCTTTGGTTTTTTTGAGGCCACACAAGGCGCGTTCGACACGATGAACCCAAACCCCGTGCATGCCTCGTTCCCATCGCTGCACTGCGCACTGTCGTGCACAGCCTTGTTGTTTGCCTGGCGCTTTCGCAAGGTGGTGGGTGGCACCTGGCTGTTTTGGTGCTTCTTGCCGCTTGTGGTGAGCCTCTGGTGCGCCACCGTCTACCTACGTCATCACTGGCTGGTGGACTGTTTTGCGGGGATCGGCCTGAGCCTTGTGGTCTTTACGCTGACGCCGTATCTGCGGCGATTCTACGCTTCGCTTGGGGCCACGGTGACCTCGCCGTAAGGAAACGCCATGAGTTCGACGCTGCCGCTCGTGACCGCAGTCCTGGTACTACTTGGAGCCACCAAGCCGCAAGCCGACGAACACACGCCGGCCTACAACCTATCGCTCTCTGAGTGCCTCACCCGCGCGCTCGACCACAACCCGCTGCTGGGTACCGCTATGCAGCGAGTTGCCCAAGCCGAAGCCGAACGTGCGGCGATGGCCGGCAAGCTGTACCCAACCGTAAGCGCGTTGTTGCTGACAGGCCCCACACCCGCCGCCCACGGCGATGCCCTGCACACCACCACGCCGGTAAATGACTACGGCGATATGCTCGCCAGTCTCGGGCCGTTCTTCCGCGCCGAGCTGAACCTGGTGCAGCCGTTGTGGACCTTTGGGAAGATCAACAACGCCAACCAGGCGCTCGGCGAATGGGTGGCCGTGCGCGAAGCCCAGCTCGCCGGCCAACGCTGGGAGATCATCACACAGGTAAAGCAGCTCTACTTTGCGCTGCAGCTCACCGAGGAGCTGTTGAAGGTTGTCGACGAAATCGCTGGCAACCTGACCGACGCCCGCGGCTACCTGGAAGAGCACCTGAAGAGCGACGAAGGTGACGTGAAACCGATCGATCGTGCCAAGCTCACCGCCTACGAGGCCGAACTCAAGGTTCAGCGCATCGAGATCGTCACCCGACAGCAGGTGGTGCGCGACGGCCTAACGCGCCTGATGGGAATGACGTCCCAAACACCGTGGCGACTTGCACCCCAGGAATCCCGCACCGTATCGCTTAGCGTCGAAGCCCCCGACGCCCTGGTGCAAACGGCGTTAACCAGCCTCCCCGAAGTGGAGGCCGTAAAACGCGGCCTGCGCGCGTTGGAATTCAAGCGCGCCGCGAAACGTGCTCAACACTACCCCGACTTGTTCCTCGCCGGTCGGGCCCGTTATGGCGTCGCCCCAAATCGTGACACGCAACACAGCCCATTTGCCGTCGACAACTTCAACTTCCTCGACGCCGGTGTGGCGCTAGGATTACGTTATGAGTGGGAGACAGGCGTGTTGGGGGCGGAGCTTGACGCCGCCGACGCCGAGCTGAATGCGCTCAGCGAGACCCAACGGGCACTTGTTGAACGCGTACAACATGATGTGTTGGCGGCCCATGCCGAATGGCTTGCGGCTCATGACAAATTGGCAGCGACCAAGGAGGCCTACAAGGCCACGCGCGCCTGGAGTGCAACGGCCATGGAGGGCTTTGAGCTCGGCACCGTCTCGGCCAAGGATCTTATCGAAGGGTTAAGCGCCTTTGTGAAAGCACGTTTCGCGTTGTTGGCACTTAGCTACGAATACAACGTCGCCTCGGCCCGTCTATCCCAAGTCACCGGCCGCGAGCTGCAGCCGGAGCTCCAGCTCGTGCTCCGTAAGTAGGAGTTGATTCATGCGTTGGTTGCTGTGGTGCTCAATGTGTCTGGTGCTCAACGTCACCTCCGCAATGGCGGCCCCCCCGGAGGCGGCTGGCTTCGTGCGCGCCAAGATCGATCAGCTGGCCGACCTGCTTATGAGCGATGCGCCGGACCGGCTCGAACAGGTGCGCCGTCGCATGCAGGAACTCACTGATTTCTCTGGCTTTTCCGAGCGCGCCTTGGGGCCAACGTGGGGCACGCTGACGCGTGATGAACAACTGCGCTTTCAACGGGCGTTGCAGCGGCTGCTGGAGAGCCACTACATGGGTCGCCCCGCCAGCATCTTCGACAAACAGAAGGTCCAAGTGAAGAGCGCCGCGCGTGTGGGCGAACAGATGGCCGTGAGCTTGGCGGTGCAGCGCGACGACGTAGATATCGACGTGGTGGTTGAGCTACAGGCGCTGCGCGATGGTTGGCAGGTGCGCGACGTGGCCATCGACGGCCTAAGTCTGCTTGAGGATTACCGCGCGCAGTTTCAGACCTATCTAAAAAAGAAGTCGTTAAACGAGCTCATCGCCAAGTTGGAGAGCCGGGCCCAGAAAAATCTGGCGGCCAAGAAATAGCCCCGGCAGATTCCGATCGGGCTAGCGACGCTTCCGCAGCATGCCGCACAGTGCAACGGTGCCCACGTAAAGCCCCTGAAACAATACGACCACAGCAACCAGCAACACGAGCAGCGGAGCCAAGACACCGACGCTTTGGCAGGGATAGCCGAATAGCGCCAACAGCCCGGTGAGCAACACCCCGACGCCCAGAACCACTGGCAGGCCCGGCAAGCTCTCGCGCAGATCGCGCGGACTAGGCGCGGCGTGCGAGGCAATAGCGACGCCCACGTAGGCCTGGAGCGGCAACCACACGGTGCGCTCATGCCACAAGCCTACCGCCAAACGCTGCGTCGCATGCCAAAGGTTCGATGCCAGCGCGATCGCCCAATCGGCCCAACCATGACCACTGAGATCAAGGCCTGTGCCTAGACCTGCGGAATGCAAGCGCCAAAACTCCGGGGCTGGGTGCAACATGCTCATAAGCAACCAAGCCAACGCCAGGCCACCGGCGCCTAGGGGTGCGATGCCCACAAAGAAATTGCCTGAGAGCTGCCAAAGGTTGCGCCTCTCGTAGGCATGGCGCACATAGCCCAGCGTACCGGTGGCGGGGTCGGGCTCGAACAGCTTCCAACCCACGATACGATGGCCAAACATCCGGGCGACGATCCAGTGACTCAACTCGTGCAGCGGCACCCCCAACCAACCCGTGAGCAGCACACCGTTCCAGCCCAAACGCTTGGCGATGAACCGCGCGGCCAGGCGCTCCACCGTATAAAGCACGGCGATGGCAAGCCCCACCAATACGAAGCTTGCCCCCAGATCAACGACGTTATGCCACCAGAGTCCTTGCACAGGCTGAAGATGCGCCCGAGCTGGGCTCACTGACAAATTCCTGGCGTCAAAAAACGGGGACGGAGGCGGCTCAGATGGCTTTGTCGGCTGCCAAGGCCTTGATCTCTACGTCACCTACGCCGAGCCAACGCTTGAGGACCTCTTGGGTGTGCTCGCCCAACAGCGGTGCGCGTTGATGAACGCTTGCAGGCGTGGCAGAGAACTTCAGTGGCGTGCCCGGTACCATCAGGGCCCCGGCCGTGGGATGGTGGAGCTCCACCAGCATTTGCCGTGCAAGCACGTGCGGGTCGAGCATCAACGCTGCGATGTCATTAATCGGTCCACACGGCACATCGGCTTGTTGCAGTGTGGCAAGCCAATGAGCGGATGTGTGGGCGCGCATCGCCTCGTTGATGAGCGGCTCCAAGGCCTCCCAGTGCGCCACGCGCTGAGCGTTGGTGACAAACCGCGGATCCTCAATGAGGGCGGCAAGCCCCGTGAGTTTGCAGAAGCGCCGCCACAACTCGTCGTTGCCGCAGGCCAGCGTGATCATGCCATCTTGGGTGACCACCGTGCAGAACGGCGCGATCGATGGATGGCGATTGCCGATCGGTCCAGGACTCTTTCCGGTGGTGGCAAAACGGGCCACGGCATTCTCTAAAATGGCCACCATGCAGTCCAACATACCGACGTCCACCATTTGACCATGGCCGGTGTGGTGGCGACTGTTCAAGGCCCCGAGGATACCGATACAGGTGAACACCCCGGCAAAAATGTCGGCCACCGAGCTGCCAACCTTGGTGGGGGTATGGGCGTCTGGGCCCGTAATGCTCATCACGCCGCCCATTCCTTGAATGACGAGATCGTAGGCGGGCCGAGCACTGTAGGGACCGGTTTGGCCAAACCCCGTACTCGCCGCATAGATGAGCCGCGGATTGTGCAGGCGCAGGGCCTCGTAGTCGAGTCCGAGGCGCTTCATGACACCCGGTTTGAAATTCTCAACCAGCACGTCGGCCTTTTTGACCATCGACACCAAGAGCGCCTTCCCCTTGGGGTGTTTCAGATCAAGCGTGACGCTTTTTTTGCCGCGGTTGATGCTCATGAAGTAGGCCGATTCGTCTTTCAAAAACGGCCCAAATGTTCGCGAGTCATCACCTCCATCCGGGCGCTCGATCTTGATGACCTCGGCCCCCATGTCGGCCATCATCATCGTACAGAACGGTCCGGCCAACACGCGCGTCAGATCAACAACAACAACACCGTCTAGCGGTCCAGGCATCGTTCTACCTCGTGTAAGGAATGCGGCGCGTCGGCTCAAAGGGCGAACGACCGGCAGTTAAGATTCCGTCGTAGGCATAAAGATTGCGGTCTTCGAGGTGGTCGAACCACTGCTCGGCCGAACTGTTAGGTGTAACCGTGCGCAGGGGCTCTGGATCGAGCTCCGCCCAACAGAACTCCTCGCTGGCACGGGCCTGGGCCAATTTGACGCCGTTTGGATGCACGATCATCGAACCGCCGAAGCAATAGGCGCCGCTGGCATCTGGGCCGACCACATTGGTGGCTACCCAATAGACATGATTATCGTAGGCACGGGCGCGGTTGGTGAGCTCCCAGTGGTCGAAGGTGCGCATGAAAGCCGAGGGCCGACAGATGATCTCGGCGCCCTTGAGCGCTGTGGCACGCGCCAGCTCCGGGAAGTCGCCATCGTAGCAGATGACAATGCCGATGTTGCCGATGTCGGTAGTGGCACAAAAGCTCTCGCGTCCAGGGGTTGTCCAACCACCAGCGGACAGCCGCTCGGTAGCGAACGGATGCGTCTTGCGATAAACGCCGAGCAAGCCGCCCGGCCCCAACAACGCGGCACTGTTGTAAACCACATCCGGCGTAGGACCGCGTTCGTAGGTCGGGAACACCAAGTAGGCATCGAGCTCACGAGCCCATTGAATGCCGAGGTCGCTCAGACGCCCCGGAATTGTGTCCACCGCGTGCCACAAATCGTGGCGTGAGCCTTTCGGCGTAAAGCCCGTGGTAAAACTCTCAGGCAACACGAGGAGGCGGGCCCCGCTTCGACGTTTGGCTTGCACCAAC
>ERZ795055.991-NODE-991-length-24081-cov-8.331058_pt1 | contig 24081 bp, 22 predicted proteins | sample MGYA00375139_ERZ795055 | MGnify/ENA primary metagenome ERZ795055 (study PRJEB30184, sample SAMN05720283) | anaerobic digester metagenome | isolation source: active sludge of municipal wastewater-treating anaerobic digesters | place: USA | collected 2015-01-23 ... | reverse complement strand
CCGCCCCAGCCCGAGCCGATTTCCAGCAGGTGATCGTTCGGCCCCAGTTCCAGCTTGCGGCAGATGCGATCCATTTTGGCGACCGAAGCTTCCCGCAGATCGGTGTCCGGGGTCGGAAAGATGGCCGCCGAATACATCAACGTGTCATCCAGGAACAGCCGATAGAACTCGTTGCCCAGATCGTAATGCGCGGCGATGTTGGCGCGGCTGCCGCGATGGTTGTTGTCGCGGCGGGCGTACAGCAACCGGAACAGCGGCATCATCAGCCGGGTCAGGCCGTGTTCCAGCCCCAGCAGCGCATCCTGATTCAGCACGAAGATCCGCACCAGGCTGGGAAGGTCGTCGCAGGACCAGTCGCCCGCCATGTAGCCCTCGCCGACGCCGATGCTGCCGCGCAGGGCCAGCAAGCGGTAGGCATTGGGATCGTGGATGGTGACGGTGGCGCGCAGCGAACAGTCGGCGCTGACTCGACCAAACTCACGGGCGCCGTCGGCATCCACCACCGTGACGCAACCACGTTCCAGCCTGGCCAGCCGCTGAAACACCGCGCCGCGCAACCAGCGTTCGTTCCACGGTAGCGGCGTGGGGTTCGCGGACAATTCCACAGGGGACGACATCACCGATTCTGGCTGCATGATTTCAACTCTCCATGGGTTTGCCGGATGTCGGGGGATGCGAAAAGATCGGTATGCGTTTCCACAGCAATCGCACCGCTTCCCAGTAAATGGCGGCGACCACCTTGAGCGTCATGAACGGGAAACGGGCCAGCACCCCGGCCATGGCGCGGCCGTCGAGCGGTTGGCGGCGCAGGCTGAGCGTGGCGTCGAGCATCCGCGACGGACCCTTGAGCACGTCGAGATGCACCGCCAGATGCGAACCTGGCGGGGTGGAATGCCAGCCATAGCGCAGGTCCATCGGCATGAACGGCGAAACGTGCATGGCTTTCGGAAATTCGGCGCGCTGGTTGCCCGTCTGCCCAGCCACGTCGAGGACGTAGCCGATCTTCTCGCCCCAGGGGGTGTTGGTCACTTCGGCGACCAGCAGGTCGAGTTCTTCCCCACCGGGCTTAAAACAATAATAGATGCTGATCGGGTTGATGCAGTAGCCGAAGTAGCGCAAGTGGGTCAGCAGGCGGATCGGGCCTTGCGGGCGGCGGCCGGTTTGTCGTTCCGCCAGATCGCGCACGTAGGCGTCCAACGGGATTTGGGGATCGCCGAAATGATCCTGGCGACGGAACCAGGCCAGTCCCGGCCGGCGGGTAGACCACAGCCAGCGGCCCCTGAACACGGTCTCCAGTTCCGCCAGATCGAGGTAGGCCATGAACAGGTTATAGCGAAACTCGTGCCGGCGTGGCAGAAAGCGCCGGTGCCGGACATGGCCGACGTAGAGGCAACTGTGCAAATGGATTTCCTTCATTCGATGTAAAAGTTGTCTAAAAATATTAGACAACATTTCTACGATATTGCAAGCCTTTGTACAAGACTTGTTGAAAACGGCTAAATGATAGCGACGCACCTCACACCTTTCGCACTGGGCCGGGATACTGCGCCACCATCGCATCCGAAGTCAGCAGCGTAATGCCCTCGACCATCGCTTGCGCGACCAGGAGGCGGTCAAAAGGGTCTTTGTGAAGGGGAGGCAGGCTATCAATGGCGACGGCATGTTCGCTGCCGATAGGCAACTCACGATAGCCGTTATCCAGCAATCCCCGGCGCAGCAGTCGGGTATCTACCTGAAAATCATCGCGCCCCAGCCCGCGTTTGATCGCGATCTCCCAAATGCTGGCTGCACTGAAAAACAGTTCATGCTCTGGTGCGCCGATCAAAGCGCGCGCCTCTGCCGACAAGCGGTCCGGGATTCCCGCCGCCCACAATAGCAGATGGGTATCCAACAACAATTTCATGTTTCGCCACCGAAAAGGTGCTCAATCTCGGCGCTTCGCATACGGTCGAAGTCATCGGGCACGGCGATCTGTCCGGCCATGAAGCCCAACCGCTGCCGTTGCCCGGGATCGGGCGCGTTCAACGCCATAACCTTGACCAGCGGCTTGCCGGCCTTGGCGATCACGAACGGTTCGCCTTTGGCCGCCTGCTCGACGAGTCGGGAGAGATGCATTTTGGCTTCGTGGATGTTGATGGTCTGCATCGTGAGTTCCCATAAACCCTTGATGTTGGTTTAGCTGACAGGCGAAAGAGCGCCATCTGATCCAGGAATCCAGGCGATCACGCGGCCATCCTTGATGATTCGAGCAGGCCTCGCGCCACCGCCAGCCCGCTGTTCACCCCGTCCTCGTGGAACCCGTAGCTCCAGTAGGCGCCGCAGTACCAGGTGCGGTTGACGCCGCTGATCTCGTCGCGGCAGGTCTGCGCCCGAACCCCGGCCTCCGTGAATACCGGATGGTGATAGGTGGTCCGGTATAAAATGCGCGCCGGGTCAATGGCGTCGCTGCGGTTGAGCGTGACGCAGAACGTCTCCGGCGCGTCCAGGCTTTGCAGAATATTCATGTTGTAAGTGACCGCGACACGATCCCGGGGTTGCGCCGGCAGATGGTAATTCCAGGCCGCCCACGCCAGTTTCCGCCGTGGCAGCAACCGGGTGTCGGTGTGCAGCACCACCTCGTTTTCCTGATAGGGAATCGCGCCCAAAATTTGCCGCTCGCGCGGCGTCGGATCAGCCAGCAGCCGTAGCGCCTGGTCGCTGTGGGTGGCGATGATCACCTCGTCGAACCGCTCCACCGGCCCACCCCACGGCTTGACCTGGACGTGGGTCGGGTGGCGGCGCACCCATTCCACCGGGCAATTCAGCCGGATACGGTCGCGGAATGGCGCGATCAGCGGTTCGACGTAGGCGCGCGAGCCGCCCCGGATGACCCGCCACTGGGGCCGGTTGCTGACGCTGAGCAGACCGTGATTCTTGAAGAACCGCACGAAGAACCGTGCCGGCATCGCCCCCATCATCCCCGGTTCCGCCGACCAGATCGCCGCCGCCATCGGCAGGATGTAGTGCTCGCTGAATTCCCGGCTGTAGTTCCCTTCCCGCAGCCAGGCCTCCAGACTGAGATCGCAGTTCCCGTCCAGCAGCGCCAGCGCTTCGCGGTTGAAGCGCAGGATGTCGCGGATCATCCGGTGGAACGAGGGCCGGAACAGGTTGCGGCGCTGGGCGAACAGCGTGTTGAGATTCTCGCCGTTGTATTCCAGCCCGGTGCGCTCGCAGCGCACGCTGAAGCTCATCAGGGTGGGCTGGGAGACGACGCCGAGCTGTTCCAGCAGGTCAATGAAGTTCGGATAGGTCCAGTCGTTGAAGACGATGAAGCCCGTATCCACCGCATGGCTCCGTCCCCCGACCTCCACGTCCACCGTGTGGGTATGGCCACCGATGTAGTCGTTGGCCTCGAACAGCGCCAGATCATGTTCCCGGTGCAGTTGCCAAGCGGCGGTCAGACCGCTGATGCCCGTCCCGATGATGGCGATTTTCATGTTCTTCTTCTCCCCCGTCACAGGCGATTCTTGATAGTGCGGATGACGCCGCCCAGCACGGGAACCCGTTCGTAAATAAATTCACCCATATCGAAGTAGTCGTGGTGCTGAAACACCTTGCCGTCGTCGCGGAACTTGAGGTGGCTGACGCCACGCAGTTCCAGGGTCTCGCCGCGCCGGAAGCGGGCGTGCTGGAACCGCATGATCCACACCAGCATCCCCTGCTGGTCCTGGATCACCTCGGCTTCGAAGTCAAAATGACAGGAAACCACGCCGTCGTACAACCGGCCGTAATAGTCCCGCAGCGCCGGCAGGCCGTTGAGTTCGTGGACCGGGTCGCGGAATTCCACGTCCGGCGCGTAGATTTCATCCAGCAGGTGCAGCGTATCCTTGTGCAACTGGTTGAACGCGGTTTTGAAGCGATCCAGCGATCCCGACATGGGTGCATCCTCCGCAAGCGTGGAGCTTGTCTAAAAATATTAGACAATATTTATACAATACCGCCAGAATTTGCACAAGACCCATCGAGATTTTTTTAGCAATGCTTGATCAATGCGTGGAAGAAACCATGACGGCGATAGCATTAGCGACGGGCCCCAGCGGCGGACCGGGATCGGCGCTGGCGTGGGAACGGCGTGGGGAGGGCTGGATCGTAGTGCGGGTGGAGTGTGACTGCGAGCAGCTACAAACAGCCTTCTTTCAGGTTCATCTCCCTGGTTGCCTGCTCCACCATCTCCCGTGCGTGCGCCAGGGTATTCATAGTCAATTCCAGGCCACCCAGCATCCGGGCGATTTCCGTAACCCGCGCCTCGGACTCCAACAATACGACTTGTGTGTGGGTGGTTGCGTCGTCGCTCTGTTTTTCCGCCTTGAACTGCTGGTGCGCTTGCGCCGCGACCTGGGGTAGGTGGGTCACGCAGAGCACCTGCCGCCCTCCGCCCAGCGCCCGCAACTGCCGACCCACCACTTCTGCGACTCCGCCGCCAATGCCGGTATCTACTTCGTCGAAGATCAGGGTTGGGATACGGGCGGCATGGGCGGCGATCACCTGAATCGCCAGGCTGATGCGCGACAGTTCGCCGCCGGAAGCGACCTTGGCCAACGGTCGCATCGGCTGGCCGGGATTGGCGCTGACCTGGAATTCCACCGCTTCCAATCCAGCCGGCGCAGGCTGTTCCAGCCGCTCCAGCACGATGGCGAAGCGGCCGCCCGGCATTCCCAGCCCCGCCAGTGCGGTTGAAACCCGCTCGCCCAGTTCGCGCGCCGCCGCCGTTCGCCGTTCGCTGAGACGGTCGGCCCCGGTCTGATAGGCCGCCCGCGCGTCTTTCAGCGCCTGTTGCAAAGCCTCCAGCCGGGTTTCGCTGTGCTCGAGCGTATCCCGTTCAGCCTCGAACCGCGCTCGCAGCGCCGGCAGCTCCTCAGCCGTGGTTCGATGCTTGCGGGCGAGTTGGTGGGCGGCAGCCAGCCGCTGTTCGACCTGAGCCAGATGGCCGGGATCGAGATCGAGCGCCTGCGCGTAACTGCGCAACTCGCTGCTGGCTTCCTGAATCTGAATCAGGGCCGCGTTCAACAATTCGCTGACCGGGATCAGACGGGTGTCCAGGCGGCTCAGGACATTCAGTTCGCGCAGCCCATGATCGAGCCGGTCGGTGATGGAAGACTCTTCGTCCTCGCTCAGCCAGCCCAGCAGGCGCTGGCTGGTGTCCAGCAACTGGCTGGCGTGGGCCAGTTGCCGCTGCTCGCGTTCCAGGTGCGCGACTTCGCCCTCCGCCAGATTCAGCGCCGCCAGTTCCCGCAGGTGATAGCGCAGAATATCGAGCCGGGCGTCGCGTTCGGCGGCGGCCTGCCGCAGGTCGCGCAGCTCCCGCCGCAACCGACTCCAGGTTTGATACTGCTCGACCAGTTCTGCGACCAGCGCCTGGTTGCCGGCGTAGTCGTCCAGCAGTTGCCGCTGGGCCTCGCGCCGCAGCAGGGATTGATGCTCGTGCTGGCCGTGAATATCCACCAGCCGTTCACCCAGTTCCCGCAGCGCCTGGGTCGGTTGGGGCACGCCGTTGATGTAGCCGCGCGAGCGGCCAGTACGGGCGACGACCCGCCGCAACTGGCATTCCCCGTCGCGGTCCAGGTCGCGCTCGGCCAGCCAGGCGCGCGCCGCCGGCAGGGCATCGAGATCGAACAGGGCGCTGAGATCGGCCCGTTCCGCCCCATGGCGGATCACGTCGCTGTCGGCGCGGTCGCCCAGCAACAGACCGATGGCGTCCACCAGGATGGATTTGCCGGCGCCGGTTTCGCCGGTGATCGCGGTCATCCCGGCCGCCAGTTCCAGTTCCAGTTCCTCGACAATAGCGAAATCGCGGATGCGCAACTGGGTCAGCATGGCGGCCAGAAGGATCAGGTGAAGGGAGTTGCTTCCGGACTCAAGCCCCAGTTCAGCTTGGCGCGTAGCAGCTCGAAGTAATCGTGGTTGAGCGGATGGATCAGCCGCGCTTTGCGACTCTTTTTCCGGATCAGAACGCGGTCGCCCGGTTCGATGCCCAGGCTGATCTGGCCATCGCAGGTCACCTGGGCCTCGGTGGTGTTAACGCTGTTCAGCACCACTTCGATGACGCTGTCGGCCTTGACCACGATGGGGCGGTGGGTCAGGGTATGGGGGCAGATCGGCACCAGCACCACGGCTTCCAGCCCTGGATGCAGGATCGGCCCACCGCCCGCCAGCGCGTAGGCGGTGGACCCGGTCGGAGTGGAAATGATCAGCCCGTCGGCCCGGTAGGCGTTGAGGAAGCGACCGTCGAGAAAGGCGTCTACCTCGATCATCCGGGCCACTTCACGCTTGTGGACCACCACGTCGTTGAGCGCATCGGCTTCGCTGGTCACTTCGTCTTCGCGCAGCACCTGAGCGTGCAGCAGCGAGCGGCGGGCCTCACGGAAATGCCCTTGCAGCACCGCTTCCAGCCGGTGCGGAATTTCACTGGGCGAGACATCGGCCAGAAAGCCGAGCCGGCCCCGATTGACGCCCAGGATGGGCACTTCGTAATCCACCAGCGACCGAGCGGCGTTCAGCATGGTGCCGTCGCCGCCAATGGCGATCACCAGGTCGCATTGCTCACCCATGGTGGCCCGACTGGCGATCTCCAGACCGTTTTCCGGGGCCCACTGGGCCGAGCTTTCATCGAGCAGCACGCGCAACTGGCGCTGGCGCAGGTAGGCGGCGATCTGATTCAGCGTCTCGGCGCCGGTGGGATCGCCGAATTTGCTGATGAGGCCGATAGTTTGGAAAGCCAGGTTAGACATAATTTCGCACGGGTTGGTGATTCAAGCGCAACTTAACATTTTACCGAAAATCGCGCATGTATCGGATGGCTTGACACCTTTTCCGGGAGTTGCTACGGTGATTTAGCACTTTAAGGCCGAGAGTGCTAAAAATGGGGAACCCTCAATGCGCACGATGCACAGTACGGAATCCACCCTGGCGGGTCATCCTGCTCTCAACGAACGCACCCAGCATTTGCTACGGACCCTGGTTGAGCGTTACATCCGCAATGGCCAGCCCGTCGGCTCGCGCACGCTGGCGCGCGACGCTGGACTGGACCTGAGTCCGGCTACCGTTCGCAACGTCATGGCGGATCTGGAGGAACTGGGCTATCTGCGCGCCCCGCACACCTCAGCCGGGCGGGTGCCGACGGCGCGCGGCTACCGGTTTTTCGTTGACGCGCTGCTGCATCTCCAACCCCTGGAATCGCAGGAGGTCGAAAGCCTGCGCCGGCGGATTGATCAACCGGTGCGCGATGGCGTCGAACTGGCGCGTTCGGTTTCCGATCTGCTGTCCGGCGTGACCCACCTGGTCGGCGTGGTCATGCTGCCGCGCCGTAAAACCACGACTCTGCGCCAAGTCGAATTTCTGCCTCTGGCCGAGAACCGGGTGCTGGTCATCCTGGTGCTAAACAGCCAGGAGGTGCAAAACCGCGTCATTCACACCCAGCGGCCCTACCGCGCCGCCGAGTTGCAACAGGCGGCGAATTATTTGAACCAGCAATTCACCGGCCAGGATATCCAGCAGGTTCGGGCATCGTTGCTGCGGGATTTGCGTGAAGCCTGCGACCGTCTCGACCAGTTGATGCAAACGGTGGTCGAGATGGCTGAGCAGACTTTTGCGGACGAATCCGGCGGCGAGGATTGCGTAGTTGCGGGTCAGACCCAGCTCATGCAATACGCTGATCTGTCCGACCTCGATAAGCTGCGGCAACTGTTTGAGGCGTTCAACCACAAGCGGGATTTACTGCATCTGTTTGACCAGTGCCTGCACGCGGACGGTGTACAGATTTTCATCGGCGAGGAATCCGGTTTCGAGGCATTGGAAGAATGCAGCGTAGTGACCGCGCCCTATTCGGTGGAAGGACGGGTGCTGGGCGTACTGGGCGTCATCGGCCCGACCCGGATGGCGTATGACCGGGTAATTCCCGTGGTGGACGTCACCGCCCGGCTGCTGGCGGCGACGCTGAACAGCCAGGATTGACGTTCGCGTAGTCCGCACCGGCCGGATTGACTCCTTACAGAAGGTGGATTGCGCTCCGCCAATCCACCCTCTCCCCTCCTGCAGCGAACTCAGTTCAGTTACAGCACTACGCGGGAACCTCGCTCAACGCAATTCCCAACGCTTTAGCGATGCCTGCGCCATAAGCAGGATCGGCCTTCAGGCAGTGGCCGATATGACGAAGCTGAATCTCGCGCGGCGCTTCGCCAATGGAACGCGCGGTGTTCTCGAACAGGGCCTGTTGCTGTGCGGGCGTCATCAGCCGGAACAACGCGCCAGGCTGCGAGAAATAGTCGGCATCATCTTCCCGGTAATTCCAGTGATCGGCATCGCCGGACAGCTTGAGCGGCGGCTCGGCGAACTCCGGTTGCTCCCGCCATTCGCCGTAGCTGTTCGGCTCGTAGCCCAGCGTGCCGCCGTGATTGCCATCCACCCGCATCAGGCCGTCGCGGTGGTAGCTGTGCGCCGGGCAGCGCGGCGCATTGACCGGAATGAGATGGTGGTTGACGCCGAGTCGGTAACGCTGGGCATCACCGTAGGAGAACAGCCGCCCCTGCAACATCTTGTCGGGTGAGAACCCGATGCCGGGCACGATGTTGGCCGGATTGAAGGCCGACTGCTCCACTTCCGCGAAAAAATTTTCCGGGTTGCGATTCAGTTCCATGACGCCCACTTCGATCAGTGGATAGTCCTTATGCGGCCAGATCTTGGTCAGATCGAAGGGGTGGTAGGGCACTTTCGCGGCGTCGGCTTCCGGCATGATCTGCACCTTGAGCGTCCATTTCGGGAAGTCGCCCCGTTCAATGCTCTCATAAAGATCACGCTGGTGGCTCTCGCGGTCCTTGCCGATGAGCGCCTCGGCTTCAGCGTCAGTCAGGTTCTGGATGCCCTGCTGCGACTTGAAGTGGAACTTGACCCAGTAGCGCTCGTTCTTCGCGTTGATGAAGCTGAAGGTGTGGCTGCCAAAACCGTGCATGTGGCGATAGGTCGCGGGGATGCCCCGGTCGCTCATGACGATGGTGATCTGGTGCAGCGCCTCGGGCAGCGAGGTCCAGAAATCCCAGTTATTCCTGGCGCTGCGCAGGTTGGTGCGCGGGTCGCGCTTGACCGCGTGGTTCAGGTCGGGGAATTTGAGCGGATCGCGCAGGAAGAATACCGGCGTGTTGTTACCGACCAGGTCCCAGTTGCCTTCTTCAGTGTAGAGCTTGACCGCAAAGCCGCGAATGTCGCGCTCGGCGTCCGCCGCGCCGCGTTCACCGGCTACGGTGGTGAAGCGGGCGAACAGTTCGGTCTTTTTGCCGACTTCGGAGAAGATTTTCGCCCGGGTGTACTGCGTGATGTCGTTGGTGACCGTGAACATGCCGTAGGCGCCGGAACCTTTGGCGTGCATCCGTCGTTCGGGGATCACCTCCCGGTCAAAGTGGGCCAGCTTTTCCAGAAACCAGACATCCTGCAGCAATTGTGGGCCGCGTGGCCCGGCGGTCATCACGTTCTGATTGTGGGCGACCGGACACCCGGCGACAGTGGTCAGTTTCTTTTGGTCACTCATGGGGCGCTCCTAACTGAGTTGCGGATTCGTGCGTTACCGCAAGCGGATTGTCGCTTCAGGCTGAGGCGAAATCCCGCGAGCGATGCGGGCCATACGACCCGTGGAATCCACTATTGCAAAAAACAGGGTTTATTTAAAATCGAATATCGCAAAGCAGCAGATAGCTAATATCTACTGACGCTGCACCCGATCTGACCTTAACGCTTCAATATCCTGGCTACAGGTTGCTGTGGATCGCCAGGGTGGCGCCGGTCATGCAGCCGGATTCGGTCGAATCACAGAGGAAGGCGATGACCTTGGCCACGTCGGCGGGGCCGGTGCGGGTACGCAGATGCGGCGCGGCCTGGCGCAGCATGGCGGTGTCCACCGCGCCCGGCGCGACGGCGTTGACCCGGATGTTATGCTCCCGGCCCTCGGCGGCCAGCGCCTCGGTCAGACCGGTCAGGGCGAACTTGCTGACGGTGTAGGCGGCGTAACCGGGAAATTTCTCGGTCCCCGGCACGCCGCCCAGCGACGATACGTTGACGATGGCCCCGCCGTGCTCGCGCATCAGCCGGAATGCTTGCCGCGCGCACAGCACCGCCCCACGCAGATTCACCGCCAGCACCCGGTCCCAGTCGGCCATTGCCATCTCGGCGAACGGGCCGCTCAGCAGAATAGCGGCGTTATTGACCAGAATGTCCAGCCGGCCCTGTTCGGCGGCGATGCGCGCAAAGGTGGCGTCCACCGCCGCTTCGTCAGCCACATCCAGCGTGAGCGCGGCGGCATCCAGTCCATCGGCCTGAATCCGTGCGACCGTGGCCGCCAGTTCCGCCTCGGTGCGGCTGGCGACGATCACCCGCGCACCCTTGCGCGCCAGCGCCTCGGCAGTCGCTGCGCCGATGCCCCGGCCACCGCCGGTGATTAACGCGACTTGATCGCGCAACGGCAAAGTTTGCGAAGACGTATCCATCGCTGATCCCTCACCGTTCCCGCCGCGCCCGCGCGAAGGCTTCGGCCAACGCTCCTGGACGATTTTCCGGTTTCTCCGGCGGTGATGGACGCTGTGCTCGTTCCCGCCGCTCGGGTCGCTGGGCGTTTTCCGCTTTCCGGGTGGGAGCGTCAGGCGCGGGGTCGTTCAACCGCATGGTCAGGGCAATCCGCTGCCGCTTCAAGTCCACCTCCAGCACCTTGACCTTCACCACCTGACCGGCCTTGACCACGTCGCGCGGGTCTTTGACAAAGCGGTCGGCCAGCGCCGAAATATGCACCAGCCCGTCCTGATGGACACCGATATCTACGAACGCGCCGAAGTTGGCGACGTTGGTCACCACGCCTTCCAGCACCATCCCCGGCTGCAAATCGGTCAGTTTTTCCACACCGTCCTTGAACGCGGCAGTCTTAAACTCGGGGCGGGGATCGCGGCCCGGCTTTTCCAGTTCGACCAGGATATCGCGCACCGTTGGCAGGCCAAACCGGTCATCGGCGAAGCGGACCGGCTCCAGCGTCTTAAGGAATGCTGCATTGCCCAGCACCTCATGCAAGCCGCGTCCGCTGGCGGCGAGGATGCGTTCGACCACCGGATAGGCTTCCGGGTGAACGGCGGAACGATCCAGCGGATTGTCGCCGTTGAGGATGCGCAGGAAGCCGGCGGCCTGCTCGAAAGTCTTGTCGCCCAGTCGCGCCACTTTTAATAGCTGCTCGCGCCGTCGGAACGGCCCGTTAGCGTCCCGATGCTCGACGATGTTGCGGGCCAGGGTCGCGTTCAACCCGGCCACCCGCGCCAGCAGCGGCGCGGAGGCGGTATTGACCTCCACTCCGACCGCATTCACGCAATCTTCGACCACCGCATCGAGCGTTCGCGCCAGCCGGGTTTGGCTGACATCGTGCTGGTACTGGCCGACGCCGATGGCCTTGGGTTCGATCTTGACCAGTTCCGCCAGCGGGTCTTGCAACCGACGGGCGATAGACACCGCGCCGCGCAGCGAGACATCCACTTCGGGAAACTCGCGCGCCGCCAGTTCCGAGGCCGAATAGACCGACGCGCCCGCTTCCGACACCACCAGCTTGTGCAGGCGCAGTTCGGGATAACGCTGCATCAACTCAGTCGCCAGCCGGTCGGTTTCGCGCGAGGCGGTGCCGTTACCGATGCTGAGTAACTCAACGCGATGCTGACGGCACAGTTCGGCGAGCGTGTGCAGGCTTTCGTCCCACTGGTTGCGCGGGACATGCGGATAAATGGTTGCAGTCTCTACCAGCTTGCCAGTCGCATCCACCACCGCGACCTTGACCCCGGTGCGCAAGCCAGGGTCCAGTCCCAGCGTGGGCCGGGCGCCGGCGGGCGCGGCCAGCAGCAAGTCGCGCAGGTTGCGGGCGAACACCTGGATCGCTTCTTCTTCGGCGGCTTCACGCAGGCGCTGTTTCAGTTCAGTGTCCAGATGCGGCAACAGCTTGACCTTCCAGGCCCAGCGGGCGGTTTCCCGCAGCCAGGCGTCGGCGGGCCGACCTTCGTCGCGGATGCCAAACCGGGCGGCAACCCGCTGTTCGCCGGGATCGGGGCCGGGTGTGGCGGGATCGCCAAATTCCAGCGTGAGTTGCAGGATGTTTTCGTTGCGGCCCCGGAACAGCGCCAGGGCGCGATGCGAGGGAATCTGCCGCACCGCTTCCCGGTAATCAAAATAGTCGCGGAACTTGGCTCCTTCCTCGGCCTTGCCCTCGGCCATCTGCGAATGCAGCACCGCGTTGTCCCAGAGGTATTCGCGCAACTGGGCCAGCAATTCCGCATTCTCGGCAAATTCTTCCATCAGGATTTGCCGCGCCCCGTCCAGCGCCGCCTTCACGTCGGGTACGCCCCGCTCGGCATCCACGAAGGCGGCAGCAGTCAATTCGGGCGCCTGGGTCGGATCGTTCAACAGACCATGAGCCAGCGGCGCCAGACCGGCTTCGCGGGCGATTTGCGCCTTGGTGCGGCGCTTGGGCTTGTAGGGCAGGTAGAGGTCTTCCAGCCGGGTCTTGGTATCGGCGGCGAGGATGGCCGCTTCCAGTTCGGCGGTCAGTTGGCCCTGCTCGCGGATGCTGGCGAGGATGACGCCGCGCCGTTCCTCCAGTTCGCGCAGGTAGCCGAGGCGCTCTTCCAGCAGGCGCAGTTGCGTGTCGTCCAGCCCGCCGGTGGCTTCCTTGCGGTAGCGGGCGATGAAGGGCACGGTAGCGCCGCCATCCAGCAGGGCGACGGCGGCTTCGATCTGGGATTCGCGGACGCTGAGTTCGCGGGCAAGAGTGTGGATCAGAATCATGGGGAGAGCAGTCGTTGAGCCGATGGGTTGGATCGCAAGTGGCGCGACGCCGGTCTGAAGCGGGATCGAGTGTATGTAGGAGCGATCAAGTTTAACCTGAAAAAAGCCGATGAACCGCACCGCACGCTGGAATCGCTGATGGAGTACGTGCGGATCGCCCAGCATCGCCCGCAGGTCGAGTCTTATCGGCGGCAACCGGATCAACGCTGGGTGTTAACGGAAAGCGAAGGGTTGGAGAGCCGCGTGCGACTGGACGCCATTGATTGCGAACTGGCGCGGGCGGAGCTTTACGACAAGGTCGAGTGGCCGGGCGTGGCATAGTCCCCGGCCAGTTCCCTCGTTCACCAGGGCCACACCCCCAACACCACAAATCCGCCAACCAGCGTCCACAGTACGCTGCGGGTCGTGGCGGCGATCACAATCGCCGCCAGGCCGGCCATCAGCCGAGCGTTGTCCCAGGCCAGCCACAGCGTTCCCTGCGGCATCAGCAGTTCGGGAATCACCAGCGCGGTCAGGGTGGCGACCGGCACGAACGGCAGCAGGCGGCGAAAGCCCGGCGGGAACGCGATCTTGCCTTCGGCGGCGATGAACGACAGGCGGATGATAAAAGTCACCGCGCCGCACAGCACCATGGTCAGCCAGATGCTCATCGAACACCTCCCGCCAGCCGCCAGCCGACCGCTATTCCGGCCAGCGCCGCCGCCAACAGGCCCAGCTTGAACGGCAGGCCGGCGGTTAGCAGCGCCACGATCCCGGAAACCGCCGCTACCGCCAGCAGGGTCCGGTTGCGGATCAGCGGCACCACGATGGCGATGAAAGTCAGCGGCAGGGCGAAATCCAGTGGCCAGTCCGCCGGCAGCCGCGCGCCCAGCAGCACCCCGGCAGCGGTAGACAGTTGCCAGCCGCCCCACAAGGCCAGCCCCGCGCCCAGATAAAACCAGTGCCGATGCGGTCCCGCATCGCCCGCCGCCTCCCGCCGGGCGATCACAGCATACGCCTCGTCGGTCAGCAGATAGGCCAGCGCCAGCTTCCAGCGTCGGGGCAGATGGGCGATGCGCGGGGCCACGGCGGCGCTGTACAGGGCATGGCGCAGGTTGAGCAGACTGATCTCGGCCACCGTCACCGTGGCCGGCGCCCCAACGCCAACCAACTGACAAAAAAGAAACTGCGCGGAGCCGGCGAACAGGATGGACGACATGGCCAACGCCGCCGCCGGACTCAGCCCCTGACTCAAGGCCAGCGCGCCGTAGATCATGCCAAAGGGTATGACTCCGATCAGCAATGGCGCCAGCGCCAGCACGCCGGCCCGGAATTCGCGGAAGGTGGCCTCAGACATGTGGACTACCCGCTGACCGCGCCCAATTTCTCCCGATCAACCAGCGCCTTGGCCTGAGGCGATTCCGGGGGCAGTTGGGCCGCCCGCGCGGCGATCAGGTCCGTCAGCGGCGCGGCGAACGCCCCCAGCCGTTCATCGAGCCGGGACCGGGGCTGGCGCTGCTGGATGGCGCGCTCCAACGCGGCGGCGGCGTCTTGCACGCCCGCTGCCCCGATGGCGCCCGCCACGCCCTTGGCGGTGTGGGCCAATCGCTCGGCCGTGGCCCAGTCGTCGCGGTCCAGAGCGGCGCGAATGGCTTCAGCCACGGGGGTCTGGTTGGCGACAAATCGGCGCAGGAAGGAAAGATACAGCGTCGGCTTGCCGCGTGCCCGGCGCAGGCCGGCGGCTACATCAAGTCCGGCGATATCGCCGGGGAGGTCCGCATCGCTCAACGCGACGGGGGGCGATGCAGCGCCGGCCTGGACACCCGCCAGCGGAGGCTTGATCCAGCGTTGCAGGGCGGCCCACAGTTCATCCGGTTCGATGGGCTTGGTGATGAAGTCGTTCATCCCGGCCGCCAGACATCGCTCCTTGTCCTGCTGCATCGCGTTCGCCGTCATGGCGACGATAGGCAGCGCCGTGCAGCCGGGCCACTGGCGGATTTCCCGCGTGGCGCTGACACCATCGAGCACTGGCATCTGCATGTCCATCAGCACCAGGTCGTAGGCGGTCTGCTGCACCCGCTCCACGGCGATCTGGCCATTATCGGCGATGTCCACCCGGAATCCGCCCTCAGTGAGCAGCCCGGCGGCCACTTCCTGGTTCAGCTCGTTGTCCTCGACCAGCAGGATGCGCGCGCCACGAAGGGCGCTCAGGTCCACGGTCCCCACAACCGGCGCAACCGGCGCCCGCGATTCGACGGGCGCTCCCCCGACCAGTTGCATGGCGGTATCAAACAGCAGCGACGAGGTGACCGGCTTGATCAGCACCTCGTCAATGCCCGCTTTGTCGGCTTGATGCAGCGCCTCCTCGCGCCCGTAGGCGGTCACCAGGATCAGGCGAGGCTCCGGCTCGAGGCCCAGTCCCCGGATTTGGCGGGCCGCTTCGATCCCGTCCAATCCCGGCATACGCCAGTCGAGAAACACGATGGCGTAGGGCTTGCCGGTGGCCGCAGCCCGCCGGACCTCGGCCACCGCCGCCTGGCCCGAAGACACATCGGTCACCCGGAACGTCATGCTGGCCAGCATCTCGTGCAGCACGGCGCGGGCGTTATCGTTGTCGTCCACCACCAGCACCCGCCGCCCCCGCAAGTCCAGACTGGGGGGCAAAGCCCAGGTCTGCGCTACGCCAATCCCGACCCGCACCGTAAACCAGAAGGTGCTGCCCTGACCGTATTCGCTCTCGACCCCGACTTCGCCACCCATCAATTCGGCCAGCTTCCTGGAGATCGCCAAGCCCAGACCACTGCCGCCATATTTGCGGGTGGTGGTGGCGTCCGCCTGCTGGAAACTCTGGAACAACCGCCCCTGCTGCTCGGCGGTCAGCCCGATGCCGGTATCCCGCACCGCGAAATAGAGCAGCGCGTCCTGCCCGGTCCGTTCCCGGACCCGACCGATGATGTCAATCTCGCCCTGCTCGGTGAACTTGATTGCATTGTTGGCGTAGTTGATCAGAATCTGGCCGATGCGTAACGAATCGCCCACCAGGGCGCGGGGCACGCCCGGGGCGATGTCGAACACCAGTTCCAACCCCTTGGCATTCACCTTCTCGATCAACAGGCTGGCCAGATTGTCGAGCACCTTGTCCAGGTCGAAGTGAATGTGTTCAATGATGAGCTTGCCCGCCTCGACCCTGGAAAAGTCTAGAATATCGTTGATGATGCCCAGCAGGTGCTGGCCGGAACTTTGGATCTTGCGGATGTAGTCGCGCTGGTGCGGGGTGAGATCCGTATTCAATGCCAGATGCGCCATGCCGATGATGGCGTTCATCGGGGTGCGGATCTCGTGGCTCATGTTGGCCAGGAAGTCGGACTTGGCCCGCGTTGCGGTTTCGGCGGCTTCTTTGGCCAGCCGCAGCGCCTCGGCGGCTTCGTACTCGGCGGTAATGTCCTCGACCATCCCGACCAGCCCCTTGGCTGGATCCGTTCGATCCAGCGCCTGGGCGGTCATCCGGGCCAAAAACTGCGTACCGTCTTTGCGGACCAGTCGCCGTTCGGCGCGGTACGCTTCGCCCACCGTCAGCGCCTCGGCGACCTCCTGTCCTGCGTGGGCGTAGGTCGCATCGTCCGGATACCAGCAGCGCGTCGTTTGGCCGATCAATTCGCCGGAGCCGTAGCCGAAAATCTCCTCCAGCTTGCGGTTGCACCGGAGCATGACGCGATCCACGATGAAGGCGATGCCCGTCGTGGCGGCCTCAAAGATGGCGCTCTGCTCTTCGTTGGCGGTGTTCAGTTGGATGGTCTGTTCTTCCAACTGGGCCGCCTGGCGCCGGGTCGCCTCCAACAGTTGCTCGGCGCGCAGGGTGCGCAACAGCACGTCCAGACGCGGCGCTACCACTTCGTGTGCCGCGTTCAGCAGCGCCCACTGCGGCTCATCCGGTTCGGCGAAGGCGGCCAGTTCGATCACCGCCAGAGTTTGGCCCCGGTTCCGGATGGGGGCGAAGATCACGACGCTGGGTTGGTGCTCTCCCAGGCCGGAGACGATGGGCAGATAATCGGAGGGAATAGCGTGGATCATGATGGGCTGGTCTTCCAGCGCGGCTTGCCCGACCAGGCCCAACCCCGGCGCAAAGCGGTTCGCCCGGGTGCGCGGTTCGGCGACGCCATAGCCGCCGACCCAATACAGATCGCCGGTCGCTTCGTCCCGGAGGTAACAACTGGCGACGGCGCAGTTCAGCAGGGGAGTCAGAGACGACAGCAGCAAATGGGCGAATTGGGGGGTAGTTTCGGCCCGTTGCAGGGTATTGCCAATATGCGCCAGGCTGTTCTTGATCCAGCGCTGCCGCTCGATTTCTGCGCTGGTCTGGCGGTAGGCCTCCAGGGTTCGGGCCAGCTCGCCGATTTCCGAACGGTCGTCCTCATAACCGAAGCGCACGCTCTGGTCGCCGGCCAACAGGCTCTTGGTCTTGCCGGTCAGGGACACCACCGGCGTCACGACCCGGCGCTGAAAGAACACCAGCAGGGCGGTCAACATGGCGACGACATTCAGAATATGGGCCGCGGTCGCAATGTTCTCGACCAACCGGGCTTGTTCCGAGAGTTGCTGGGTGCGCTGCGCCAGCCGGGCTTCGATGTCGCGGCGGGCGTGCTCAATCGGCTCGATGATGGAGGCTTTGGCCGTGCGGTAGTCCAGGCCGTACACCAGCGCGGTGGCCGTTTTGAGGTCGCCGGCTTGCACGGCGGCGAACGCCTGATTTTCCAGGCCGATGAGGGCGTCGGAATTGCGCTTGGCCTGGTTGATGCGCTCCATCTCCTCGGACAGAAGGCCCAACTGCCGCAACTCCGCAACGGCCTGGTCCCGCGACCGGATCGCATGGAGTTCGGTTTGAAATTCGTGCCGATAACGTTCGTCGCCAGTGGCGGCGTAGGCGCGCACCGCGTTGGTGAGGATGTCGCTGCCGCGGATGAGCTGGGTGGAGGCCCGGATGGCTGTAACCAGCGCTTCGAACGCCTGTTTGCGCTCCGCCAGATAATAGGCAGCCAACTCGCTGGTACCGATACTGAAACCGGAGAGTAGAAAGACGATGACCGTAATCAACTTGCTGATGCTGTTGATGCGCATGTCGTTTCCAGGAGATCCAGCATGCTTCGAGTAGTGCCCCGCATGGGTTTGTACGAGCCGTTATCGCATTATGGCACAATGACAACATGGTTTTGAGTGGACTGCGCACCGCGCTTTCCCATACTTCACCGGATACTCATGATGGAACCACTGACCCGCATCGAACAGCATTTCGCCGCCAGCAACGCGGCCAAGCAACGCACCCTCGCCACCATGGGGCCGCGCATCGTCCAGGCCGCCGAACTCCTGGCGGAACGGCTGCGGCAGGGCTACAAGATTCTGGTCTGCGGCAACGGCGGGTCCGCCGCCGACGCCCAGCATTTCGCCGCCGAACTGGTCAACCGCTTCGAGATCGAACGGCCGGGATTAGCCGCCATCGCGCTCACGACCGACAGTTCGGCGCTGACCTCCATTGCCAACGACTATGCGTTCGACCAGATCTTCGCCCGCCAAGTCTGCGCTCTGGGGCGGCCCGGCGATGTGTTGCTGGCGATTTCGACCAGCGGCAATTCACCGAACGTTCTGGCCGCGCTGGCCGCCGCGCGGGAACAGGGACTGGCCACAGTGGCGCTCACCGGCCGCGATGGGGGGCGCATGGCCGGGCAACTGGGCGAGGGCGATATCGAACTTCGCGCGGCGGCGGCAGCGACGGCGCGGATTCAGGAAGTCCACATTCTGCTCATCCACTGCCTGTGTGATCTGGTGGATCATCAACTGTTTGGCGAGGAGAAACCCACATGAACGCATGGCCAATCCATTCGGCGGCGGCGGTTCTGGCGGCGACGCTGCTGACCGGTTGCGTCCCCATCCTGGTGGGCGGCGCAGCCATGGGCGTCGGCGTGGTGCACGACCGGCGCACAGCAGGAACCGTGGTGGACGATCAGACCATCGAGCTGAAGCTGTACGACGCGCTCGACCGGCAGTTACCACCCGGCAATCACATCAACATCACGGCCTATAACAGCGCCGTGCTGTTGAGCGGCGAAGCGGTGTCGGCGCAGGCCCGACAACAGGCCGAGCAGATCGCCCGCACTCTGCGCGAACCTCCTGTTCGAGAAGTTTACAACGAACTGGTCATCGGTCCGCCCAGCGCACTGTCCAGCCGCAGCAACGATACTCTGCTAACCACCAAGGTGAAAGCCGCACTGCTGGGGATCCATAACATCCCGGATTTCGATCCCAGCCGGGTGAAGGTGGTGACGGAACGGGGAGTAGTCTATCTGCTGGGGCTGGTGCGGCCCCAGGAAGCGGATGCCGCCACCGATGTGGCCAGCCAGGTGAGCGGTGTGCGCCAGGTGGTGACGCTGTTTGAATTTATCCGCTGAGCGCAGCGGCTATTTCACGATCTTCAATACCGGCTTGCGGCTGGGACGCGGCGGTTGGTCCGGCTTGTCCGGCGGCGGGGGCGACTCCTCGCTGCTCGGCTCTTCGCCAAAAGCCATGCCCTGCCCGTTCTCGCGGGCGTAAATCGCCAGGACGGCCCCCACCGGGATCTGGATGGCGCGGGACACGCCGCCGAAGCGGGCGCTGAACTCGATCCATTCGTTGCCCAGCCGCAGATCGCGCACCGCCGCTGGATTGATGTTGAGTACGATCTGCCCCTCGCGCACGTGCTGCTTGGGCACGATCACCCCCGGTGCTTCCGCGTCCACCAGAATATGTGGCGTCAGGCCGTTGTCTTCAATCCACTCGTACAGGGCGCGGATCAGATAAGGGCGGGTCGAGGTCATAGCGGGTCGGTCGGAAGGTAAAAGCAGCGATGAGGAAGAGGATTTCAGGAATCAGGGATTGGCGAAATCGCCAATCCCTGATGATCCGTTAGTGCACGTCCTTCCAGTACTCTTTCTTGAGCAGGTAGAACACCACGGTCAGCAGCGCCAGGAACAGCAATACCCAGATGCCGATCCATTGGCGCTCCAGTTGGATGGGTTCGCCGACGTAGGCCAGGAAGTTGGTCAGATCCGCCATCGCTTCCTTGAACTCGGGCGGACTCATGCTGCCGGGTTGCACCAATTCGAACCCCTTGAGGACCTTGGTTTCGTTGCCGTCGTGGTCCTTGTGCGACTCATAGACCGCCTTTTGCATCCCCTGCAATTCCCACAACACGTGCGGCATGCCGGCGTTCGGGAACGCGGCATTGTTCACGCCAAAGGGCCGGGTTGGGTCCAGATAGAAGGTTTGCAGGTAGGTGTAGAGGTAGTCCACGCCGCGCGAGCGGGAGATGACGGTCAGATCGGGCGGGGTGACGCCGAACCAGCGCTTGGCGTCCGCCTTGGGCATGGCGTTCTTCATGGTTTCGCCGACCTTGGCGCCGGTGAAGATCAGATTGTCCTTGACCTGGTCGTCGGTCAGGCCGATGTCGCGGGCCAGACGGTTGTAGCGCTGGTACTCCAGCGAGTGGCAGCCCATGCAATAGTTGACGTACAGCTTGGCGCCTTTTTGCAGCGAAGCCTTGTCGTGCAGATCAATCGGGGCCTTTTCCAGGGGGTAGCCTCCGCCAGCCGCGAGGCTCAGGCCCGGCAGGATCAGAAACGCGAGTGCGATGATAATTTTTTTCATTTTGCAGTCACCCTTTCCGGTACCGGCTTGGTCTTTTCAAACCACGGCAGAATCGGCAGCACGAAGAAGAACGCGAAGTAGATCACGGAGCAGACCTGCGCCAGCGTGGTGCGGGCCGGGGTGGTCGGCAGCGCGCCCAGATAGCCCAGGATCAGGAACGAAACGATGAACGCGGCCAGCACCAGCTTGAACAGCAAGCCGCGATAGCGGATGGATTTCACCGGGCTGCGGTCCAGCCAGGGCAGGAAGAACAGCATGACGATGGCGGCGCCCATGGCCAGCACGCCCCAGACTTGCGTGCCGGCGAAGGACGGCACCGCGCGCAGGATGGCGTAGAACGGGGTGAAGTACCACACCGGGGCAATATGCGGCGGGGTCTTCATCGGGTCGGCGGGATCGAAGTTCGGATGTTCGAGGAAGTAGCCGCCCATCTCGGGGGCGAAGAAGATCACGAACGAGAAGAACAGCAGGAACACCCCCACGCCGACCAGGTCCTTGACCGTGTAGTAGGGATGGAAGGGGATGCCATCGGCCGGGGCCTTGGGGTCCCAACGGTTCCCCTTAGGCCCCTTTTTGATCTCGACGCCGTCGGGGTTGTTGGAGCCGACTTCGTGCAGGGCGAGGATGTGGGCGACCACCAGTCCCACCAGCACCAGCGGCACGGCGATGACGTGCAGCGAGAAGAAGCGGTTCAGGGTAGCGTCGGACACCACGAAGTCGCCGCGAATCCACACCGACAGATCCGGGCCGATGACCGGAATGGCGCTGAACAGGTTAACGATCACCTGCGCGCCCCAGTAAGACATCTGGCCCCAGGGCAGCAGATAGCCCATAAAGGCTTCGGCCATCAGAGCGACGAAGATTAACACGCCAAAGATCCAGATCAGCTCGCGCGGCTTCTTGTAGGAGCCGTAGATCAGCGCCCGGAACATGTGCAGGTAGACCACGACGAAGAAGGCCGAGGCGCCGGTGGAGTGCATGTAGCGGATCAGCCAGCCCCAGTCCACGTCGCGCATGATGTATTCGACCGAGGCGAAGGCGTCGGCGGCGGACGGTTTGTAGCTCATGGTCAGCCAGATGCCGGTCAGAATCTGATTGACCAGCACCAGCAGCGCCAGCGAGCCGAAGAAGTACCAGAAGTTGAAGTTCTTCGGCGCGTAGTATTCGGTCAGATGCTCGCGCATCATCTTGGTCAGCGGGAAGCGTTCGTCAATCCAGCCGAGCAGACCGGTCGTGCCTTGTGTGTTTGCCATTATGCAGCCTCCGGATCAACGCCAATCAACACGCGGGAGTCGCTCAGGAACCGGTAGGAAGGCACCTCCAGGTTCGATGGCGCGGGAACGCTCTTGTAAACCCGCCCGGCCAGGTCGAAACGGGAACCGTGGCAGGGGCAGAAGAAGCCGCCCTTCCACTCTGGACCGAGATCCGCCGGCGCTACGTCGGGCCGGAAGGTCGGCGCACAGCCGAGATGGGTGCAGATGCCGACCAGCACCAGAATTTCGGGTTTGACGGAGCGATTGGCGTTCTGGGCGTACTTGGGCTGCTGGCTGGCCATGTCGGAGTTGGGATCGAGCAACTGATCCTTGAGGCCGGGAAGGTCGTCCAGCATCTTCTGGCTGCGCTTGAGCAGCCAGACCGGTTTGCCGCGCCATTCGACGGTCATCATGGCCCCCTCTTCCAGCTTGCTGATGTCCGCTTCCACCGGCGCACCGGCGGCCTTGGCGCGCTCGCTGGGCGACCAGGATTTCAAAAATGGAACGGCGACGAACGCCACGCCAACACCGCCGACCACGGTAGCCGTAGCGGTCAGAAACCGGCGTCTGCCGAGATCGACGTCATCTACCGTACTCATAAGCAGTCTCCTGTTGTAAATTTTATCGTTAGATTAGGGATGGATTGGCAACGCAAACGATTGGCACGGGTTTCGTGTGCGCCGGAGCCGGACTGGGAGCTGTTATTTTGCCGAAACCAGCACGCTTCGGGGGTACGCTGGACGATGCGCGAACTCCATCGCTAGGACCTCCCGCTATTTTCGCGGTACGGCAAAACTATAACCCAAGGAGGGTATTAGGGTCTATGCGCTTATTACTCGCAGCGGTGAAGTTCGCAACTTCAGGGCTGGCCAGCGGTGCATTCAGACCGGATTGTCAATATCAACGAAGGTGAAGTTCAGCGCGAATGGTCCGGCCAGGTGTGCGCCCAGCGCCTGGATGCCATAGCGTTCGGTGGCGTGGTGGCCAGCGGCGAAGAAGTGCAGGCCGTTCTCGCGGGCGATGTGGACGGTCTGTTCCGACGCCTCGCCGGTCAGAAAAGCATCGGCGCCGGCGTTTAACGCGATCTCGATGTAGGACTGCGCGCCGCCGGTACACCAGGCCAGACGGCGGATGGGCGCGTCGTTGCCCGGAACATACAGCGGTTCCCGACCGAGGCGGGCGGCGAGGTGGGCGGCAAAGGCGTCTCCGCTCGTCGGCTGGGCCGGCTCGCCCAGCAGCACCAGCCCCGGCGTGCGGTTGTTGCCGCCAGCGGTCCCGGTAATGGTCAGGCCGAGCACGCGGGCCAGTTGGGTGTTGTTACCCAGTTCCGGGTGGGCGTCGAGCGGCAAGTGATAGGCAATCAGGCTGATTTCGTGGCGGAGCAGGGTGGCGAGTCGCCGCTGTTTCATGCCAATGATGCGCGGATTCTCGCCTTTCCAGAAATAGCCATGATGGACCAGCACGGCGTCGGCTCCAAGTTTCACCGCCGCGTCCAACAAGGCCTGGCAGGCGGTGACGCCGCCGACCAGAGTGCGAACTTCGGCCCGGCCTTCGACCTGCAAGCCGTTCGGGCAATAGTCGCTGAAATTCTCGACCGCCAGCAGGTGGTCGGTATAGGCAACCAGTTCGCGCAGTTGCACGCTTCAGCCCTCCGCCAGGATTGGCCCCAGTGCAGCGAGCAGGGCGGCGTTTTGCTCCGGGCTGCCGACCGTGATCCGCAGGAATTGCTCGATGCGCGGCAGGCGGAAATGGCGCACGATGACATGGCGTTCGCGCAAGGCGGCGGCCAGCGCAGCGGCGTCCCGCTGCGGATGGCGGGCGAAGATGAAGTTGGCCGCCGAGGGCAGCACGGCAAAGCCCAGTTCGGCCAGCGCCGCAACCAGTTCAATGCGGCTGGCGATCACCGCCTGCCGGGTCCGCTCGAAGTGCGCGCGGTCCTCGAACGCGGCGACCGCACCAGCGATGGCCAGCCGGTCGAGCGGATAGGAATTGAAGCTGTTCTTGATCCGCTCCAGCGCCTCGATTAGTTCCGGGTGGCCGACCGCCAGCCCGACCCGCAGCCCGGCCAGTGAACGGGATTTGGACAGGGTTTGCGTGACCAGCAGGTTGGGATAGCGATCTACCAAGGCGATGGCGGTCTCGCCGCCGAAATCAATATAGGCTTCGTCCACCACCACCACCGACTTCTGGTTACGCTCCAGCAGCCATTCGATGTCGGCCAGCGGCAACAGACAACCGGTGGGCGCATTCGGGTTGGCGAAAATGATCCCGCCGTTCGGCCGCAAGTAATCAGCGACCCGCAACGTGAAATGCTCGGCCAGCGGCACAGTGACGAACTCGATACCGT
>ERZ795055.989-NODE-989-length-24096-cov-5.786781_pt1 | contig 24096 bp, 21 predicted proteins | sample MGYA00375139_ERZ795055 | MGnify/ENA primary metagenome ERZ795055 (study PRJEB30184, sample SAMN05720283) | anaerobic digester metagenome | isolation source: active sludge of municipal wastewater-treating anaerobic digesters | place: USA | collected 2015-01-23 ... | reverse complement strand
CCCCATTTTTTCTTAATTATTAACAATGTATCTTTGACTTTTTAGACACCCCCAATAAGTCCCGTTTCCCCCCGTGGGGGGAATTAAAAGGGGGGTCAATTATGAAAAACTATCCCAGAATTTTACGAATTTCTCTTATATGATCGGGTGTTGTACCACAGCACCCGCCTATTATATTCACACCTTCTTTAATGAGGGCAGGTACGAATGATGCCATCATCTCAGGAGATTCACGGAAAACAGTTTTGCCGTCAATATATTCCGGAACTCCGGCATTAGCCTGGATTATGACAGGAACGGAGGGATCTGTTTTGCGTATCTTTTTCAGGATGCCAATCATATTCTCTATTCCGTTGCCGCAGTTGGAGCCCACTACATGAGCTCCTGCCTCCTTGAGGGCAACAACCATCTCTGATGGGGATACTCCCATCATAGTATTAAAACCCGTAGCAGCATCACCGTCAAAGGTCATAGTGCAAATTACCGTGCATCCTGTATTTTCCCTGGCAGCTTTTGTGGCAATAACAGCTTCATCGAGGGCAGTCATTGTTTCTATTATGATAATATCTGCACCTCCTTCTTCAAGGGCAAGTGACTGTTCCCTGAAAGCCTGATAAAGTTCTTCTTCTGTTACATCGCCCATTATCAGCATCTTGCCTGTGGGGCCAACGCATCCGGCAACATATCTCTCTTTGCCTGCAGCTTCTCTTGATATTTCCGCAGCTGCTTTGTTCAGCTCATGAACCCTGTCAGCCAGTCCGTAGTTTGCCAGCTTGAAACTGTTACCACCGAAGCTGTTTGTTTCAATGATATCAGAACCGGCGTTTACATAGGATTCTGCAATTCTGAGGACTTCATTTCTGTGCGAAATGTTCCATAGTTCAGGGCATTCACCCGGTTTCAGACCGGTTGCCTGCATGAAAGTACCCCAGGCTCCGTCGCACAGGAGAATGCTTTTATTGCCGATTTTATCAAGAACTGACATATTTTAATAGTTTGTAAAAATGTACAATTAAGGCTAACGACGCAGGGCTCAAGGCGAAGGACACATAGCACATAGCACAAGATGCAGGTTATGAATACATTGTGTATTTAGTTTAACCCACCCCTGACCCCTCCCAGGAGGGGAACCAGAACACCTGATCTATATGCCATGTGTCGTGGGCCTTATGCCTTGCGTCTTTCTTATAATTTGAATGCTTTCTTTATCTTATCAACATAGTCAAGTTTCTCCCAGGCAAAGAATTCAACTTTTTTCTGGTAGATTTTCTTGCCATTGCCGTTTACACCCTTGCTTTTGCTTCCAGGCACTTCATAATACACCTCCACATTATCGGTGTAAGGTTTGCGGCCGAAATGTCCGTATGATGCAGTGGGAACAAAGATCGGGTTCTTAAGTCCGAAGCGCTGTACAATTGCATAAGGCCTCATATCGAAGAGCTTGCTTACTGTTTTGGCTATTTCTCCGTCGGGCAGGACTTTGCCCTTGCTGTTTTTTACTTTGGCTGTTCCGTTAGTGTTTACATATACTCCAACCGGTTCAGCAACGCCGATAGCATAAGCCACCTGAACGAGTGCCTGGTCGCATACGCCTGCGGCAACAAGGTTCTTTGCAATATGCCGTGCCGCATAAGCTGCTGACCTGTCAACTTTTGATGAGTCCTTACCAGAGAAAGCACCTCCGCCATGAGCACCGTGTCCGCCATAAGTGTCAACAATAATCTTGCGGCCTGTAAGACCTGTATCACCATGAGGACCACCGATCACAAATTTTCCTGTCGGGTTAACAAGTAACCTGTATTCAGTGTTGAAAAGCTTCTGAATCCTTGCGGGAAAATCTTTTTTAACCCTGGGGATCAGGTATTTCTGAATATCCTCCTTTATCTTGTCCTGCATAGCTCTTTCAGCTGCAAGTTCAGCTTTCTGTGATTTGTCCTTCGGAAGGATAAATTCATCATGCTGTGTACTAACAACAATTGTATCAATACGAAGGGGATTATTATCATCATCGTATTCTACCGTGACCTGCGATTTACTGTCGGGTCGCAGATACTTCATAACTTTTCCCTCGCGCCTTATTGCTGCCAGTTCCTCAAGCAGACGGTGTGCAAGTTCAATAGTGAGAGGCATAAAGCTGTCCATCTCCCTGGTTGCATATCCAAACATCATACCCTGGTCGCCGGCACCCTGCTCTTCAGGTTTTTCGCGCACGACGCCCTGGTTGATATCACTTGATTGTTCATGAATTGTAGAGATCACACCGCATGAATCACAATCGAAACGGTATTCAGCCTTTGTATAGCCGATTTTTCTTATAACCTTTCTCGCTGTTTCCTGAACATCGACCCATCCCTGTGTATGCACTTCTCCGCCACACACAACAAGCCCTGTTGTTACGAATGTCTCACATGCTACCTTTGAATCCGGATCCCAGCGGAGAAACTCATCAAGCAGAGAGTCTGATACCTGGTCGGCTACCTTATCGGGGTGCCCTTCTGAAACTGATTCCGATGTAAATAAATATGCCATAGTTTTTAAATTAATAAGTGACTAAACTAACATTGTGCCAAAAGTGCCTGTGTTTTCAGGTACCCTGTTAAAACAATTATCGGGATGATTGGTTGATTGTAATTAAAGGAAGTTACTTGGTTTAGCATTTTTTCCTGTGGTTGCAATCAGCTCAAATCTGTCCACAATTATTACGCAGCAAAGCAACAAAAAAAAATACAAATAACAAAATAGTTTTCAGCTTGTAAGATGACGGAATACTTCCTCAAGGTTACTTTGCTGTTTACTGAGAGAAAGTACTGTAAGATTATTTTGTACAGCGAGTCTAAAAACAGCCGATCTTATATCATCTTCCCCTTCTGCTTCGAGCTGCCATGTGTTGCCTGTCAGACACTTAACATTCAGGACCTTGTCCAGGGAAGAAAGCAGGGAGGCATCAACTGCTTTATCAAACTCTACAAGCACAGTCTGCCTTGATTTGTTCACGAGTGAGTAGATCCTGTTTTTTTCCTCGTTTGCCATTATGATCCCGTGGTCGATTATTATAACCCTTTCACAGATAGCTTCTACTTCCTGCATAATATGTGTTGAGAGGAGAACTGTTTTTTCCTTTCCTGCCTCGCGGATAAGGTTTCGTATCTCAATTATCTGGTTAGGGTCGAGGCCTGTTGTGGCTTCATCGAGTATCAGCACCGAAGGGTTGTGAATAAGGGCCTGTGCGAGTCCGACGCGTTGCCTGTAACCCTTTGATAATGATCCGATCAGCTTGTTTTGTTCAGGAGAAAGTCCTGTCAGCTCAACTATTTTGTCAACCTGTTTTTTTAAAGGTTTTTCTGTTCTGTAAATTGATGCCACATATTCAAGATATTCCCTAACATACATTTCGTGATACAGAGGATTATTTTCAGGAAGGTAGCCAATCTGTTTCCTGGCAGAAGTGTTTTCAGCGCCAGCTTCAATTCCATTTACAAGCACCTTTCCTGAAGTTGGAGGAATGAAGCCGGTAATTATCTTCATCAATGTTGATTTTCCTGCACCGTTTGGGCCCAGGAATCCGACGATTTCGCCGGTTTTTACCTCAAAGGAAATATTGTCGAGAGCCTTCTGCTTACCGTAAAGCTTTGTAACCCCGCTTACTGAAATTGACATATCCTGATAAGTCTTTGGAGTTTATGAGCCCCATCCGCCCATGAACTGTCCCACATTGGCAAAAGAGGTCATGGGATTAACACAGCAGACAGGAATTTTCGAGCTGTTAGCTATCATGTACTGCTCGGAAGCACCAACCACATAATCAGCAAAGGTTATATTCTTTGTTGTGACAATCAGAATGAGGTCAGCTTTTATTTCCACGGCAAAATCAAGAGTCTGCTGAGGGAAATTTCCTTTGGGAATCTCATGAACTTCATAAGATATATTATTCTGGATCAGATATTTGATTCCGAAGTTAAGGTTTATCTTAGTTTTCTTGGCAAGGCTCTGATCAGTGACTTCGGCAACAAGGAGGTGTACTTTTGAGTCGAAATATTTCCCCATGAAAATTGCCATCTTCATCTTTTCCTTGTTTTCGGCCCTGAAGTCGATGGGGAATACAATATTATGATATCTTTCCTGGTCGGCGGGAGGATCCTGTACAACAATGAAAGGGACCTTCGATTTAACGATTACTTTGAGAGCCCAGCTACCGGTAAGCTTCTGCATACCTTTCATACCATGGGTTCCCATCACAACAACGCTTGCTTCCTTGTCATTTGCAAACTCGGCAATCTCAGTGAAGATGCTTCCTTTTGATATGTGCCAGGTAATTTTGGTATTGTATTTTGTACCATTCTCGTCAGAAATCTTCTGCAGCATGGTCTTCTTTTCAGCTTCCTCTGAGGCTTTTATGCCTTTGTCAACAATGTGAAGAAGGCAAATGTCATTGCCAACCATGCGTCCGATTTTAGCAGCATGAGCAAGGGCATGTTCCGCAACCACGGTAAAATCCCATGGTACAACGATTAATTTCTTATTCTCTTCCATTGATATCAAAAGTTACAATTAATCAAATCAAAGGTATTTACATTTTAACAAATTTCAAACCAATTATAGAACTTGGCGGCCAACTATTTATTATTTTTGCGCTGCAATTTTTACTAAACAATATTAATAATGAAAAGATTTAAGATCAAGAATCTGCTTAAGTCGCCTGTTGTCGGTTCAGAAGTGCTTGTGAAAGGCTGGGTGAGAACAAAGAGGGGAAATAAAAATATTGTATTCATTGCCTTGAATGACGGATCCACAATAAATAATATCCAGGTTGTTGTCGATGCAGCAGCATTTGATGAAAACCTGCTGAAAGATATAACTACCGGTGCATGTGTGGCTGTTAAAGGCAAGCTTGTTGAATCACAGGGCCAGGGACAGCATGTTGAGATAAATGCTTCGGAAATAGAATTATACGGTAAGAGTGATGCAGAAACCTATCCTCTTCAGAAAAAGGGACATTCAATGGAGTTCCTCAGGGAGAATGCTCACCTGCGCTTCAGGACAAACACCTTCGGCGCTGTGTTCAGGATAAGGCATGCAATGGCTTTCGCCATTCATAAGTATTTCAACGACAAGGGATTCTATTATCTTCATACTCCGATTATTACAGGAAGCGACTGTGAAGGTGCAGGTGAGATGTTCCACGTAACAACTCTTGATCTTAAGAAAATACCAATTAATGAAACCGGATCGGTCGACTTCAGGACAGATTTTTACGGCAAGGAAACTCATCTTACTGTTTCCGGGCAGCTTGAAGGAGAACTCGGAGCGCTTTCTCTTGGTGAGATATATACCTTTGGTCCAACTTTCAGGGCTGAGAATTCAAATACCCCGCGTCATCTTTCAGAGTTCTGGATGATTGAACCCGAAATGGCATTTTATGAGCTTGAGGACAACATGGATCTCGCCGAGGAATTTGTGAAGTACCTCATTAAATATGCTCTTGAAAACTGCATGGAAGACCTTGAATTCCTGAATAATATGATTGATAAAGGTCTGCTTGAAAGACTGAACTTTGTCCTGAACAACAGTTTTGTCCGGATGACATATACTGAAGCAGTCAAAATACTTACTACAGCTGACAGGAAATGGGAATATGCTGTTGGCTGGGGCCGTGACCTTCAGGCAGAGCATGAGAGATACCTTGTCGAGGAACATTTTAAACGTCCTGTTATCCTTACCGATTATCCGAGAGATATCAAGGCCTTTTACATGAAGCAGAATGCTGATGGAAAGACAGTAAGGGCAATGGATGTTCTCTTCCCAGGTATAGGTGAAATAATTGGCGGATCGCAGAGGGAAGAAGATTATGATAAGCTTTTGTCAAGGATAAAGGAAATGAAAATGCCTGAAAAAGACCTTTGGTGGTATATCGATACACGCAGGTTTGGTTCAGCGCCTCACAGCGGTTTCGGCCTTGGCTTTGAGAGGCTGATTCTCTTTGTTACGGGGATGTCCAATATCCGTGATGTCATACCTTTCCCCAGAACTCCCAAAAATGCTGAGTTTTAGAGGGATAGTGCAGATTAAGAAAATATTACTGCAATGTTAAGGCAGAAACTTCAGCAGAAACTTCTTCAGAAGCTGTCGCCCCAGCAGATACAGATGATCAAATTGCTGGAGGTACCCACTTTGCAGATTGAGGAACGTATAAAGAAAGAACTTGAAGAAAATCCTGCTCTTGAAGAGGGAGCTGAGGATGAAGATATGCCCCGTGATGAAGCTGAAGATGAGGAATTCGGGGATGAAGAAAACGACAGGGACCAGGACGAGTTTACCCTCGATGATTATATAGAGGAGGACGATATCCCCGATTACAGACTTCAGGCCGGCAATACAAGCAAAGATGATGAGAGAAGATCAGAAATACCTTTTTCTGTAGGATTCTCTTTCCATGAACATCTTGAATCGCAGCTCGGATTGAGAGACCTCACCGAGAAACAGAAAATACTGGGAGAGTATATTATCGGAAACATTGATGAAGATGGCTACCTGCGAAGGGAGCTTGTAAACATAGTTGACGACCTGGCTTTTCTGCAGAATGTTGAGACAACGGAAGAGGAGCTAGAAGAAGTGCTTAGAATAATTCAGGATCTGGAACCGGCAGGAGTGGGAGCCAGGACCCTGCAGGAATGCCTTCTGCTGCAGATTGGCAGGAAGGACAGGAATCTTCCGCTTACACAGCTTGCAACAACAATACTCGAAAATTATTTTGAGGAGTTCAGTAAAAGGCATTATGACAAGATTGTTGCCAGGCTTGGTATTACAGAGAGTGAGCTGAAAAGCGTCATCGATGAGGTGCTTAAGCTTAATCCGAAACCAGGAGGAGTGTACAGCGATCCTTTTAACAAGTCATCACAGCCGGTTATCCCCGATTTCATTCTTGAGCTTACAGAAGATGGCTTTGACCTGCACCTGAATTCAAGAAACCTCCCTGAACTGCGGCTCAGCAATGCCTACAGTGAAATGCTGCAGGCATACAGCAAGGACAGGAGCCAGAAGAAGGAGATGCGTGATGCCCTGCAGTTTGTAAAGCAGAAAATCGACTCTGCCCGATGGTTTATTGATGCGATAAGGCAAAGACAGAATACACTTCTGCTTACAATGAATGCAATTCTGGAATATCAGAAGGATTATTTTATCGATGGCGATGAAACAAAGCTTAAGCCAATGATCCTTAAAGATGTAGCTGAAATGACAGGCTTTGATATTTCAACTGTTTCAAGGGTGGCGAACAGCAAATTCATCCAAACGCATTTTGGAATCCTTCCTCTCAAGTATTTCTTTTCAGAAGGATTGCAAACCGATTCGGGAGAAGAGGTGTCGACAAGGGAAATAAAAAGGATTTTGCAGGATTGCATCGATAATGAACAGAAAAGAAGGCCGCTGACCGATGAGCGGCTTACGGAGATACTGCAGGAAAAAGGGTATCAGATTGCACGCAGAACAGTTGCCAAATACAGAGAACAGCTTAATATACCTGTAGCACGACTAAGGAAAGAAATTTAAAAACAGAACGATGGAGAATGAAATCAGAGAAGGTTATGCAGATACTGCAGCACGGGTTGTTTCTGTAATTTTCCATCCTGTATTCATGCCGCTTTTCGGAATGCTTCTCATATTCTCGGCTCCTACATTGTTTGGCTTTCTTCCTTTTAATGTGAAAAAGATACTTTTTTCTGTTGTGCTTCTTAATAATTTGCTCCTGCCTCTTTCACTGCTGCCCTACCTTAAGTACAGGAAATATATAAATTCCTGGACCATGGAGACAAGAAAGGAAAGGATGCTTCCGCTTTTCATTACAACTGTACTGTATGCAGCTACATCATATATAATAATAAGATATCCTGTACCTCTTTTTATAAAAACATATATTATGGGGATCTTCCTGATCTCCCTTGCTATAACGGCTGTTACTCTGTGGTGGAAGATATCAATTCATGCAACTGCCTGCGGTGCAGTAACCGCAATGGTTGTTGTGCTGACATTTAAAATGAGTTCGTATCTTATGTGGCCGCTGTTGCTTGTGATAATGTGCTCAGGGCTGGTACTTTCGGCAAGGCTCAGACTGAATTCACACAGCCCTGCTGAAGTATGGCTGGGCTATTCAGGAGGTTTTGCTGGACTGGGCCTGCTTATGTGGCTCATCTGATAATTCATCAAGCGCACTTCTTAATAACTGACTGCTTAAATTGAGTATCTCGCTGCTGTTATAATTCCTGACAGATGCAAAAGGCAGGTCTTTATCAAGTTTTTTTTGGCTGATACAACTGAAAAGTCCTTTCTGTGAAAGGTACTCTGCAAGATATTCCTGTTCAGTCTGGCCGGGAGTTGGTATAAGCAGGGCGCTCCTTCCGAGAGCTGTAAGATCCATAATTGTTGAATAACCTGATCGGCATATAATTGCAGAAGCCGACAGAACTATATTCTTAAATTCCCCTGCAGGCAGATGGTTATAATAATCAATGTTTCCTGATCTGAATACTGATACCTCTTTTCCAGGCAGACCTCTCAGGATAATTGCCTGACTGCTGTTTACATTTAGTACCGCACTCAGCTTTTTTTCAAGTATACTTCTCTGCGGCTCTGGTCCTGAGAGCAATGCAACAATCCTGTGAGCAGTTGTTTCAGGATTGTCATTTATTGAAATACCGGAAAAGCGGGAAAGAATGCCGATATATCTTTCATTTCCGGGGAGCTTTGTACTGTGCGAAAGACGACCGGAAAGATTATTGTCACCCGGCAGATCGGGAATAAGGCAGAAGTCGTATTTTCTTATGATATACCTGTGTAGCATGATTCCGGCAGGTTCAAGAAATCTGAATATCCCGGGAAAAGGTATTCTGAGCTGATGTGTAATATAAGCAGTTCTTACTTTTTTATTCCACAGGCCGAAGCGGTTATCGCTTATGACAATATCAACAGAGTGTTCCTGTATGATTTTTTCAAGTCGCCTGTGTTCACGGACAATTTTATAGATAAGGACAGGCAGATGCAGCAGGACAGAAAAATACTGTGGCAATATTCCCGAATATTGTGGTCTGAATCCCGGGAATTTAACCTTTTTGCACCCGGGCAGTTCACTGGCGGCAAATTTAAGGAGTTCCTCGCCTGCCGCGAAGATCACATTATGACCGCGGCTGATGAGCTCATCTGCAACAGGGATCATCCTTGAAGCATGACCCAGACCCCATTCCAGGGGACAGATAAGAATGTTTTTCCTGCTTTCCAATTTTAACCTGAGACCTGTGTCTTTATTCCGAGCGCTGCAACTTTTTCCGCAATCTCCTTAAGTTCCTTCAGGGATACTTTTTCCAGTTTTCCGCCTTCGGGAGTATCCCTCGATATAGTGTAGATCATCACCTCCTGTGGTCTGATCGCGCTTAGAGCATTAAGCCATTCCTTAAGCTCCTCAGGAGTTGTGTTGTCAATCCTTGATCCTCTGAATTCCCCACGAAGAAAGAGTGTCTGAATAACAAGCGTCCCTTTAAATTCCTTAAGCTGTTCAATAAGGTCTGCAGCAATAATTTTCCTGTTTGGCTGGTTGTGAAGGTTAATTGTGCTGTCAAATGCTGAATCAAGTTTCAGTATGTTCTGATCAACCTTTAGCAGGGCTTTTCTTATTTCCGGTTTTTCAAGAGTAGTGGAGTTTGAAAGTACTGCAATCCGCGCCTTTGGGAAATATTTGTTTCTCAGTGCTATGCTGTCGTCTATTATTCCCGGGAATTCCGGGTGAAGTGTCGGTTCTCCGTTTCCGGCATAGGTAATAACATCTGGCGCCTGATTATTTTCTTTCATCTCTGCCAGCTTGTTTTCAAGTGAGGAGCGGACCTCGCTGCGTGAGGGCAGATTTGAAGGTTTGCCTCCATAGTCAGAGCTCCATCCGCATTCGCAGTATATGCAGTTGAAATTGCATATCTTCCTGTTCAAAGGAAGCAGATTAATACCCAATGACACACCCAGCCGGCGGCTTCTTACGGGTCCGAAAATAATTTCATCAAAGAGAAATGTAGCCATTTACAGTTATTGAGCTTACAAAATTAACATTAAAAGTTTTGCGACCGGCTTTACCTCAGGAATTCTAGATCAGCCTCTTTGAATAAGTGCCGGGGAGCAGTTTAAGGTTCTCCAGATCAGGATCGCTTAAAAGTACAAGTCCGGGTCTTTTGCCCGGCTCAATTGTTCCGTAAGTATCTGTTGCACTGAGAGCCATGGCCCCGTTTAATGTAGCCCATTCAACAAGATCTGCAAGCTTGATAAAAGGAAAACTTTGCTGCAGGATCTTCATCTCATTCACCATGCTTATAGTATCATTTGATGCTATGCTGTCGGTTCCTGTGACAAGTTTGCATCCGGAATCAATTAGCAACTTAACTTGAGGCAGCTTTCCTTCAATATAGAGGTTCGATCCGGGGCACAGGCACCAGAAAGTATTATTCCTTGAATTGACTTCAGAAATTGTTTCTTTGTCGGCAAAGGTGTTGTGTATAAGCAGCAGGTTTCCATTGCTGGTCAGCTCTTCCATAACGCCGGCAGAATGGTTTCTGACAGTATCCGGAGCAGGAGGCATCAGTCCGGAACGTATGTACGATTCGGCAAGAGGTCCTTTTTTCTCAATCAGAAAATCCTTTTCACCGGAGCTCTCCATAAAATGGACAGATGTAAGGCTGTTTTTCTCACCAGTCTGCTTCAGAAGACGCAAAAGAGTCAGAGATACTGAGTAGAAGGAGTGAGGCACAATATTGCAGGGAATTCCGTATTCCTCGCTTTTCTGCTTCAGCCAGAGAGCTTCTTCAATTCTTTTTTCTGCTTTAGAGGGATCAATGCCAAATACTTCTATCAGGTTGATGTATTTGATCCTGCTGTTGCGTTTTATGCTGAAGGTGTCTTCTGTATTGCATATATCGGAGCACAGAACAACACCCTCATCCGACATTAACCTGTCAGTCTGCCGGGCAGCAGTTTCAATAGTTTTGTCATCGCTTCCCCTTAAGTCCCGGATCTGTTCAATAAAGTTGCCTAGTCCCGTTCCCCTTTTTGTCCTGCCTTTCAGATGTGACAGTTCGAGGTGGCTATGACAATTGACCATTCCCGGAATAATGATGCCATTATAATATTCGAGTAAAGCCCTGTCATTCAGCCTGCCGCCGGTATCCTCAACTTTTAAGATAAGCCCGTCATCATCAGTCGTTAATATGCCACGTTTCAGGGGAGCTCCTGTGTTCGTGAAGATATATTGTGCTGAGAAATACCTCATATTTCCTATTCTGGCATGCTCAAAGTAATTCCTTCAAAATAAACATGTTCAGGTCTTTCATCAGGCGGGGTACAGGTATCAAGAAGGCTGCCGTCAACCTGGATGGCGCCTGAAACCGGAACAAAGATCCTTACATTGTATAAATGGGGCATGCCATCCTTTGGAAACACCGGAGACTGGAAAAAGTATTTTTTCCCGGTAAGGAGGCTGTCGGCTGATATTGCAGAAATGCTGACCTTCTGATCAGCAGACTGGTCATCGGGGAAAAGAGTTGCGGTGAACTTCAGGATATATTGCCTGTTTCCGTTAAGAGTGACTCTGAAGTCGGGCGAGCTGATTGATTCAGTATCAGGGAAGTAATAGTTCTTTTCCCCCGGCCATACATTCGAAGTACGTTCTCTTTCGAGCATTACCTCCTTCGCCAGTATTGATTCCATTTCACTGAGCTCTGCCAGTATTTCGTCATATATTTTTGTCAGTTTCCTTGGCTTTCTGATGAAATAATATCTTACTGTTTTGTCAAAAGCTGCTTTTGTATATCCGTGTTTATCAATGATATAGTTATAAGTGGCAAGTGAGTCAATTTTATATACCCAGTTCTGTATCCTGGGATTTGCAAGCAGTCCGTCGGATATATGGATCTCTGTGAGTATTGAAATAAAGTCCTTCTCCGGTATTGTCCCGGTACTGTCCGGTTTCTCAACTTTTGCCGTGCATGACATAAGGATCAGTAACGGAAGGAGTATGAGGACAGGACGATAAGGTATTATCTTAAAATATTTCATTTCCGGTTTGACATGTAAATATAATACTGCTTTCAGACATTTTTGTTAAGGTATTTCCTTGTAAGATACCTTACCGGGTACCATGCTGCCCAGTAACCTATTATGAGGACAGTCAGGGGAACAATAATAAAATCCCTTATTTTCAGCACAACGGGGTAGGCATCCATAATCAGCGACTCGCTCTGAAGTCTGACAAGCCCGAAACGTTGTTGCAGCCAGCAGACAAAAAAACCAAGGACCAATCCTGCCACAGCTCCGATAATTGATATGAGCCATCCTTCGAAAATAAATATCTTCCTTATCAGGTTGTTGTCAGCTCCAAGGCTTTTAAGTATCTCAATATCCCTTTCCTTCTCAATAATAAGCATTGTCAGTGAGCCGATTATATTAAATGAGGCAATTACGAGTATGAGTGTGAGAATCAGAAATATAGCTAGTCTTTCCGATTTCATGACCTTATAGAAAATCTCCTGCTGTTCATACCTGTTCTGAACCAGAAAGTTTTCTGAATACAGTTTTTTTACGTTTTTCTCGATTGTCTCCTGGTCGGCCGTTTTATCGGTCTTTATTTCAATTGAGCTTACAGCGCCCTCTTTTTCAGTAAGTTCCCTGACAAAGTCGATTGGCAGGTAAACGTATTTCGAGTCGTATTCCTTTTCAACCTCAAAGATCCCCGAGGGGAATATATATTTCCTGTTAAAGGCGTCTTCGGCGTTAAGAGAAGTGCCTTCGGAATGGCCGGGGACATATATGCTCAGGGGAGTTACAAAATTGATCCTTATTCCCAGATACTGAGAAACACCAAGTCCAGGAACGGCATAAGGCCTTTCATTACCTGATTTCAGAGTGAATTCACCCTCCCACATTGAACTGTCGATAGAGCTTACGGCAGCGTAGTTCCCGTCAACACCCTTGATTGTTGCAATATACTGTCGGTCGCCGTATTTTAGCAGGGCATTTTCCTCAAGGGCAAGAGAATACACAGCTATTCCTTCTATTTCCGACAACTGTTTCAGCATTGAAGAGTCAGCTGTGAAAGTTTTTCCGGTTGCAGCAGTGATCTTAATATCAGGATCAAAAGTATTGAAAATTGAACTTACAAGTTTTTCAAGCCCGTTAAAAACCGAAAGCACAATAATGAGAGCCATTGTGCCAACAGTAACTCCTGCAACTGATACCCCGGAAATTATATTTATTGCATTCCGCGATTTTTTTGCGAAAAGGTACCTTTTAGCGATGTAGACAGAAAGTTTCATCCTGTTTATTTCGTTGCAGTTACAAGCAATCCGGTTCCTTGTTTATGTTTAAGGTTTACATCCAGAAAGTTAAGCAATAGGGAGAACGGAAAGAAAAGCAGGTACCAGAAGGGAAGGATAATAAAGAACAGGTAAGAAATGTTCAGCATTTTGATGGGGTATTTCATAGAAAGCTTCCATGAAACACTACCGGGCACGCCATAGGTATACTCTGTGCTTACTTTCCTGAAGCCTGCCTTTTCAAGCTTCTCTCTTATATCTCCGACGCCATAACCGTCTCTTACATGTTCGCCAATGAACGAGTGGTCATCATCTCCATGCACATCGGAACCTCCCTTATCGGAAGGTGTTGATATAATGAGAGTTCCGTTTTTCTTCAGGGCGTTGTAAAAATTATTGAATACCGCCTGATCCTCTTCGATATGTTCCATAACATCAACAGAAAGAATCAGCTCATAAAGATCAATCTCACTTAGTTTTGTGAGATCGAGTGTTTCGAAAGCAATCCTTTCAGAAAGGCCTGCCCTTGAGAAAAAGTTTTGGCAATCTGCAATGTGTTCATTATCAATATCAACAGCCTTAATCTTCCACTCCCTGTTCATTTTGCACATTCTCCATGAGTACTGCCCGAAACCACATCCTGCATCAAGTATTGTCACAGGTCCGTTAAATCCTGCAGCTGTTTTTTTAAGTGCTTTTTTTACATGCCAGGTGCGGAGAAGAAGCAGATCAAGAAGGCTGTAGAAAGTTTTTCTCAGCAAAACAGAACCGGAGAAAAACCGGCCCAGAGTCTTTTTTATAGGGTCATATTGCATTTATGCTATGATTTGAGCAGCTTGTCGATCTTATCGATATAATCCAGGCTGTCATCAATGTGGAAGGCAATGTCGGGAACTATCCTGAGCTGTGTCCTTATTTTATGCCCAAGCTCAAACCTTATCTTTGAGCTGTGCTCTTCAATAATCTTTAATATTTCTTCCTGGTTTGTGGCCGGGAAAATGCTAAGGTAGATCTTTGCAAATGACAGATCGGGGCTTACTCTTACTTTTGTTATTGAGACAAGCTTGCCATGAGCAAGCTCATTTCCCTTTTTCAGAAAGATATCGGCCATCTCCTTCTGTATCAGCCTTGCTACTTTTTTTTGTCTCGTCGATTCCATGGCCTAATTATTTGAAAGTGCAAAGGTAATAAAAAATGGCGTAACGGCGTAATGACTGGAGTTTGAAGGGGTGGGTTTATTGGTGAATGACACACTGCTCAGGGGAGCATTGGTTAATATGTTTTCCCGGTTCATCTTCCTGCCTTTACGCCTTTGTGCCTTTGCGACTTTGTGCCTTTTTATTAAATTTGACCAAAATTTTAAAGAGGCGATGGATACAGTAGTAAGTGGCATAAGATCAACAGGCAATCTTCATCTTGGAAATTATTTTGGTGCGGTCAAGAATTTTCTCAGAATGCAGCACGAGAACAAATGTTTCTTCTTTATTGCAGATTATCACGCACTTACAACACATCCCAAACCGGAGGACCTTCATGGAAATATAAGGCAGGTCCTTGCAGAGTACCTTGCCTGCGGAATTGATCCGGAAGTTGCAACGGTCTTTGTTCAGAGTGATGTACCGGAGGTATCAGAGCTCTATCTGCTTCTCAATATGAATGCATATATCGGAGAGCTTGAAAGGACTGCCTCGTTCAAGGAAAAAGTAAGGAAACAGCCTGATAATATAAATGCCGGCTTACTGACCTATCCTGTACTTATGGCTGCCGATATAATAATACATAAGGCAAACAAGGTGCCCGTGGGAAAAGATCAGGAACAGCATCTTGAAATGACAAGAAGGTTTGCCAGGCGTTTCAATATGATGTATGGCGTGAATTATTTTCCTGAGCCTGATGCATATAACTTTGGGCAGCAGCTGCTTAAAATCCCCGGTCTTGACGGTACCGGAAAGATGGGGAAGAGTGAGGGCAACGGAATTTTCCTTGCTGATACTCCCCAGGAAATCAGGAAAAAAGTTATGCGTGCTGTCACTGATACAGGACCCACTGCTCCCGGACAGGAGCCATCAGAACCTGTTAAGAACCTCTTTACAATAATGAAGGTTGTTTCAGATCAGTCTGTTGTTAATTATTTCACAGATAAGTTTGCCTCATGCGAAATCCGGTACGGGGATATGAAGAAGCAACTGGCTGAGGACATTATTAAAGTCACTGATCCGGTACGTGAACGTATCAATGAGATTCTTGCAGATAAAAAATATTTGGCAAAGGTGGTGGCTTCAGGTGCTGAAAAAGCGCGTGAAAGTGCGGCAAAAACAGTAAGGGAAGTCCGTGAAATAATAGGATACAAACCATTCTGAAAGAGAAAGCCAGGCCTGGAGCCTGGCTGCCCTGATGGGATCAGGGATATGATTGGGATTGCCTTGTTATTTACATTATGATTCAAAATGTGTGCCAAAGGCAAAGTCAGACACAAGATTTTTTGTATTACTTTCGTTTAACCTTGCAACATAAGCATAGTGTTTTTTGTCTATCTGACAGGCAATGGGAAAACGTTTAGCCATAATAATCCTTATCATCTTATTCTCAGCTACGGGAATACTTGGATACCTTTTTTTCAAATCGAGGCAGACGCTTCTTGCAGATCCATATAATGCCGTGGTTCCCAATACATGTTTCATTATTGAAACAGCAGACCTAAAAAGTTTGATTAACAGCCTTACAAGTGGCCAGGGACTGTTCGGAGAACTTGCAGGAGTCAGGGACCTGAAGTCTTTTAACACAAGGCTGAAGTTTTTTGCAGACCAGCTGAATAAAGCAGCTTATTCTGAAATACTGAATGAGAGAAATACCGTGATTTCGGTTTCAGCTGACGGTAAATCAAAGCTGCAGGTACTTTTTTCTTCATCAGTTTCCGCCGGTTTTAAAAAAAGACATTTATACCAGGCGCTGAAAGCTTCCGGAGCGGGTAATATTTCGGAAAAGGAAAGAGGGAAACTCACAATTCTGGCCGTCCCTTATAATATTGATTCCGACAGAGATACGGTTTATCTTTCACTTGTTTCGGGTCTTCTGCTCCTGAGCAGTTCAGAAGATCTGATAATTGATTCGGATTCAACAATCTCAGCAGGAGCCGATATCAGAAACACTAACGGATTTATGAAAGTTTTGCAGGCTTCCGGCAGGAAAGCGGATAAACTTTTTGTGTTATTCAGAAATCTTGAGCCTGTACTTAAAGAACTTTATTCAGAAAAGGGGAGGCTGGTATCTGAAAAAATACGCAGGATGGCTGATGTCGCATCATTCGATATTTACATAAATGAAGGTGGTCTTGTACTAAGCGGTTACACTGAGAGTACGGGAAACAGCCAGGGAATTAATGCTTACAAGCATGCAGATGCAAAAGATTTCGGTACTTATAAGATTCTGCCTGCGTCAACAATTCTTTTTGAAACATCAATAAGAAAAGCTGAAAAGGCAATGCCTGAGCTGAAACAGCCGGAAGAACCTGTGGGGATGCCGGTTACAGGACTGAAACAATATCTCGGAAACGAGATCAGCAGGGCTTACATCGACATCAGAACCAAGCCTGTCAGTGAGAATTCAGTACTTATTTATGAGCTTAGCGACAGGAATCTTGCTGAGCAGTTTTTCACAGGAAAGTCTGAAAATGCGGCTCAGACAATATATTTCACTCCTGATGATGTTACAAGAATACCTGTATATAATATTGATATATCAGGTTTTGCAGGCTCTGTTGAAAAAGGATTCGCGGATGATGCGACTGAAACCTTTGTTACATTTTATGACCGGTACATGATAACCGGCAATTCATACCTTACAGTTTCCCGGCTTCTTTATGATAACCTGCTCAACAAAACGCTTGAGAATGATTTGCTTTACAGGGAATTTGAAAGCACTCTTCCAAGCAGGTCGGGATATTTCTTTTTCTGCGTACCATCAAGGATAACAGATTTTCTGAGCTCATTGCTTAAACCTGAGCTTATCTCATTTTTCAGGAACAACAGAAGCTTTGTTAATAAAATTTCCGGTGTTGGATATCAGATGGCTCCCAGTAACGGCATGATATACAACAGTATATCAGTCAGGTTCAGGCAGGATGAAAGGGAGGAATCGACAGCTGAATGGGAGACTCTTCTTGATACCCTCGCAGCAATAAAACCTTTCTTCTTCACAAATCATATTACAGGTGCGAGGGAGATCTTTATACAGGACCTGAACAATAATGCCTATCTAATAAACTCAGCCGGAAGAGTACTCTGGAAAGTCCCTTTGAAAGAAAGAATTACTAGTACAGTCTATATTGTTGATTATTTCAAAAACGGCAAATTACAGTTGCTGTTTTCGGGAAGGGAGAATCTGCACCTACTCGACAGGAATGGTAATTATGTTGACCGTTATCCTGTAAAGTTGCGATCAACGGCTACAGGTCCGCTTTCAATGTTTGACTATGACAATAACAGGAATTACAGGCTACTGATAGCCGGAGAAGACCGGAATGTTTATGCTTATGATATAAAGGGCAGTGTTGTAAAGGGCTGGAAACCAGTGAAGACGGCAGAGAGAGTGAGCTCTGAAATATCTTTTTTCAGGAATTCAGGGAAGGATTACCTTGTAATTTCTGACGAATCATCTCTTTATTTTGTTGACCGGACAGGAAACAAAAGACTCAGCCTTAAGGAACCTGTTACCAGAGCTCAAGGATCAGCAATGAGACTTTCAGGAGGCAGTGAGCAGTCAATTGTCTGTTCTTCACCTGACGGAACTGTACAGCACATATATTTTGACGGAAGTGTGAAAAAATTCAGTCTTAAAAACTTCAGTGTTGACCACCTGTTTGAATTTTTTGATGTAGACGGGGATGGCTTTGGCGAATATGTTTTCATTGAAAAAGGGATATTGTATCTTTATGATCATGATAAATCAGAGATCTTCCGCCGTGATTTTGAAACAACAGAAGCCGGAGGGCCTATAAGTTTCATATTTTCGGCTGAAGACAGGAAGATTGGCATTTTTGACGGCAGCAGGAAACTGATATACCTTATTGAGAAAAACGGAGAGACAGCAAAAGGATTTCCGTTAAGAGGAGCTTCAATGTTCTCAATAGGCAGACTGTCAGACAGAAGCGGCTGGCATTTGATTGTGGGCGGAACCGACAGGTTCCTGTATAATTATAAACTGGAAACTGATTAAATATTTTCTGATGATAAAACGTTTTTGCTTACTGGCTGTTGCAGCAATTTCCTTATTCATCCAGGGATGTGTTAAGGAGACTTATGATATGACAAAACTGTCAGAGGAGGTGCGTCTGTCTCCTTCTCTGGCTATTCCGGGCCCCAGGGGGGAAGTGTTATTCAGCGATATTGTCAAAGCCAATGATACAGTTCTGTTTGATGACGATAATTTTGTAAGGTTAGTTTTCAGGCAGGATTCTGTAATCAATCTGCAGCTTGAAGATTACTACGATCTTAACGACATGGTGAATTTCCGGCAGTCATATCAGTTCGGAGTAATCTCAATCGGATCATTTCAGAGCACCCTTACTCTTACACTTAATCAGATAACGCAGAGCATGTCGTCTGCTACAAGGAATCAGATAAGTGCCCTCGACGATGGCTCAACACATCTTTTCCCGGCCTTCCCTTCGGTAAACCTGGGAGAAAAAACATTCCCGGCTTTCCCGGGCTTCGACAATGCAGTGTTTCAGTCGGGTTACCTCGATATCTCCCTTACTAATAACCTCACAACCCCGCTTTCAGGTGCAACCCTGAATTTGTATAATTCATCTGACCACAGTACTGTAGGTTCAGTTACCCTACCTGAAATACCGGCAGGTCAGACCATTATCCGCTCTGTCGACCTGGCAGACAAGAGAGTAACCAGTTCCCTGGTTGCAGCAATAGTACTTTCAGGAAGTTCAGGCACTTCAGCACCTGTTATTATCAGCCTTAATAACAGCAGTATATCAGTGCTTGCAGGAGGAAGGGATCTGAAGGTAAAATCAGGAAGGATTGTGATTCCTTCACAGAGGATCAGTTCTCTTGACGAAAAGGACACAATTACTTTCGATCCGGGTGAAGGAATTGAGATTGAGAAGATCAGGATAAATGCAGGTAATGTTTCTTACAAACTAACATCAACAACTTCCCTGGCTTCAAGCTTTACTGTCACCCTGCCAACTGCAATAAAGAATTCGGCTGCTATCACAAAAACTATAAGTACCGCAACCGGAACAGTATATACAGGAACTATTGACTTCAGCTCTTCTGTTTCCGATCTTGGCACTGACCCGGCACATCCATTTAACAGGATTCCAATGCAATACACCCTTAATGTCAGTTCAGGGGGAGTGCTTGTAAACTTTAACAGTACTGACAAGATTGAGCTGGAATTATCACTTAAAGACCCCGACATAGACTATGTAAAGGGTTATTTTAGTCAGATATCTGAAACAATTGAACCGGATACTCTTGATCTTGATATTGATGAAATTCTCAACTCGCTTACCGGGGAATTCCTGATATCAAATCCCATAATACGCCTTAATTATTCAAATTCATTTGCAATACCCCTGAAAGTTGATTTCCAGGCTACAGGTTCAAGGGGGTCACGTTCGGTAAATCTCAGCCTTGACCCGATAATGATTTCCTATCCCCAATACCCTGAAAGCAGGGACATATCATCAGTAATTACAATTGACCGCGACAACTCTGACCTGCCTGAGCTGATATCTCTGCCTCCGGGGAAAGTTGTCTTTTCAGGTTCGGCTGCAATGAATCCGGACGGAAATACAGGTGCTAGGGATAATTATGTATTCGGGAACAGCAGGTTCCTGGCATCGGCAGAGGTGGAAGTACCTCTTGAGTTCAGGATGAATAATCTGCAGTTTGCTGATACAATTGATAATTTCCTTAAACTTGACGAGGATGAAGACAGCCCTGTTAAGCCTGAAAATTTCAAATCCCTTGAGCTTTTGCTGACTGCAACAAACTATTTCCCGCTTGGTGTGGGAGTGCGCATGGGACTGTACGATGAAGATACCCGGAAAGTCCTCAGTGACATAGATGCATCTAAGTTGCTTGAAGCAGCGCCTGTTAACCAGAGTGGAAAATCAACAGGCTTCAGGGAAACAAAAACTACTTTTGAGATTGACCAGGACTTCTTCGATGCTATAAAGTCGTCGGAGAAGATAATAATATGGTTTACGCTGAACACCTCATCTTCCGGCACTGTTGATGTAAAGATCTACTCTGACTACAAGATAGGATTCAAGACTTCAGTTGTAGCCAAACCGGAAATAATATTCAATTAGGAATTTATAGAATACACAATATGCTAAGTAAATTGAAATTCATCATAACAGGAAGCTTATCGCTGATTTTCATTATGGCCTCAGCACAGGAAAATCAGGTACTCTACTTCATGAACCTTCCACAGAACCATCTTGTAAATCCGGCATTAAGACCGTCCAATTCAGTTTCAATAGGGCTGCCTGTTATTTCCGGTATTTCTCTCAGCCTTAACAATAACTTTTTCAACTATTCCGATATCTTCTTCAAAAAGGCAGGTTCGGACTCTGTTTATAGTTTTCTGAGCTCAGAACAGGCTACTGATGATTTTCTCTCGAAAGTGAATAAGAAAAACTCATTTTCACCGCAGATTTCAATCCCTGTCCTGTCAATTGGTTTTAAGACTTCAAAAGGGCTTTATTTTTCTTTTGACTTCATTCAGAAGGCTGATGCCAACGGCGTTTTGCCGGGTGATATAATAAAGTTGATGCTGAAAGGAAACGGCAGCTTCCTGAATGATAAGATAGATCTTTCTTCAATGAGGATGGATATGAAATATTACAATGAGATAGGGCTGGCTGTTTCAAAAGATATCACAAATAATCTGCGGGTAGGGATAAGGCCCAGGATCATGACCGGGATTGCTGCAACAAGGTTGAAGAATAAATCTCTCGGAATAAGGGTGAATGAGGATTATTCTCATTCAATTGATGCTGATGTCTCTGCAAATTTTGCAGGACCTTTTGATGTGCTGACAAACAGTGAAGGTGATCTGGAATCGGTTGAATTTGATTCTGATTATTTAAGCGGTTTTTCAAGCTTTTTAAATGCTCAGAATCTGGGATTTGGAATTGACCTTGGTGCAACTTATAAGCTTCTTAACAACAAGGTTACTGTTTCGGCAGCAATTAACGACCTCGGTTATATAAGGTGGAAAAACAATGTGAGCAATGTAACCCTTAACGGGAATTATGTATTCGACGGGATAGATTTTTCAGATATAATCAGCGATGAAAAGGATTTTTCCGATATAGGGGATGAGATTCTCGACACCCTGGAGCAGAAATTCAACGTAGTAAAGACGAATGATCCGTTCACAACAATGCTTACTCCAGGCCTTACCCTGGGGGGCAGTTATAACCTTACAAAGAGCGTTTCATTCGGATTATTGTCAAATACCAGGTTCATAGGAAAGCAGGTCAGGCAGTCAATGACGATGTCAGCAAACCTTAATGTTAGTAACCTTGTATCGCTGAGCCTCGCTTACTCCTTACAGAATCACAGGGCTGACAACATCGGTGCCGGGCTTTCATTCAGGGCAGGAATAATGCAGTTTTACCTGCTTAGCGACAGGTTGCCTGTATCGTGGAATAAACTCAAGGTTGATGACGATGCAAACATTATAGTACCTTCGAACTGGAATACTCTTAATCTCAGGTTTGGTATGAACCTGTGCTTTGGCAACAGGGTCAGTAAGAAAAATGACAAACCGATTATTGAGAATGAACAAACATTCTGATTAGATGATCCTTATAAGATTTTTTTTAATAGGTCTGATAGCTTATCTGCTTGTCAGGTCATTCATGAAATACGGTCAGGATGATGCTTCAGGCAATTGTAATTCACAGCCTGAGAACAAGGGAAAAGATACTTCGAAAAAAATATCGAAAAGTATAGGTGAATATGTTGATTATGAGGAAATAAAAGAAAAGAAATCCTGATCAGCCTGAAGCTGACTTTATTCTCTTTGCCAGGGAATTAGCGAAAACAAAGTCGTTCAGAGGCTTACAGTCTGAATTCAGGACTTCATTTTTGTTTCCTTCCCAGCATTTGATGCCTTCCTGGATAAATACGATCTTCTCCCCGATCTCTATTACTGAATTCATATCGTGTGTGTTCACAATTGTGGTCATTGAATATTCTTCAGTAAGTTCCTTTATAAGCTCATCAATAAGAATAGCTGTTACCGGATCGAGACCTGAATTAGGTTCATCGCAGAAAAGGTATTTCGGGTTAAGGGCAATGGCTCTTGCAATTGCAACTCTCTTCTTCATTCCTCCTGACAATTCAGAAGGATAGAGCTTGTTTGAATTGACAATGTTTACACGGTTAAGGCAGAAATTGACTCTCTCGGTTTTTTCCTCGGGGGAGTTATCAGTGAACATATCGAGGGGGAAGCGTACGTTTTGTTCAACAGTCAGTGAATCGAAGAGGGCACTTCCCTGGAAAAGCATGCCTATCTCACTCCTGATCTTTTTCCTTTCCTCAAATTCGAGATTATTGAAGAGAGTATCCTCATACCATATTTCCCCGCTGTCAATTTCATGGAGGCCGATAATTGACTTGAGAAGTACTGTTTTGCCCGACCCGCTCTGGCCGATAATCAGGTTAGTCTTGCCAGTTTCAAAATCGACACTTATATCTGAAAGCACAGGTTTGCCCTGGAATGATTTGCAAAGGTTCTTTACACTTATCATGACAGCAGGAGTTGAGTCAGTATTACATTAAACAGGAGTATTAATACGCTGCTGTAAACAACGGCCTTTGTGCTGGACCTGCCCACCTCAAGAGACCCCCCGGAGACATAGTACCCCTGGAAGGAAGACACGCTAGTTATTATGAATGCAAAAAAAACCGTCTTAATAAGTGAGTAAGTAATATAATAAGGTATAAAAGCATACTGAATGCCATAGATAAAGTTTTCGGAAGTAATGACTCCTGACATTGTGCCGGCTACCCAGCCGCCGAATATGCCAACTGAAATTGATATAAGTGTAAGTACCGGGTTAAAGCAAAGTGTGGCAATAATCTTTGGAAGCACAAGATATGAGGCTGAATTGATGCCCATTATCTCGAGTGCATCTATCTGTTCCGTTACCCTCATTGTTCCTATCTCCGATGCAATGTGTGATCCGACTTTTCCTGCAAGAATAAGTGCGGCAACAGTTGAAGAAAATTCAAGAATAATTGAATCACGGCAACCAAGGCCGATAAGATAAGTGGGATAAATCGGATTATCAGTATTATACGCAGTCTGCAGGGTGATAACTGCGCCCATGAAAAATGAAATAATTGTAATAATCCCTATTGAAGTCAGACCAAGCGAGGCAAATTCATGTATTGTCTGTTTATAATAGACAGAGGCTTTTTCAGGCTTTGAAAAAACCTTCTTCATGAACAGGAAATACATACCAACCTGACCTAGGAACCTGAGCATAATACATAGTCTGATATTCAAAATTACGAATAATTGCACTAATACCCTATTGCCTCCTGACCATTGGAAGCAATGTTATAAATTATATCTTTGTAATACGAGTGAATAAAATCTCTTATGGACAATAAGTATGTAATTATCATGGCAGGAGGGGTAGGGAGTCGTTTCTGGCCTCTAAGCCGTCAGTACAAGCCAAAACAGTTTCTTGATATACTGGGAACAGGTGAAACCCTTA
>ERZ795055.983-NODE-983-length-24227-cov-4.898850_pt1 | contig 24227 bp, 20 predicted proteins | sample MGYA00375139_ERZ795055 | MGnify/ENA primary metagenome ERZ795055 (study PRJEB30184, sample SAMN05720283) | anaerobic digester metagenome | isolation source: active sludge of municipal wastewater-treating anaerobic digesters | place: USA | collected 2015-01-23 ... | reverse complement strand
TAATAAGCTTCAAAGTAGTTTGGATCAAGTTTGATAACTTCTGCAAATTCTTGAGGTGAACCCTCTATGGCCTTTCCTATTGTAGGAATGTTCCAGGTAGTTGGGGATATTATTTTATAATCTCTCATTATCCCATTATGATCAGTTTTTGCCATATGGATTAAAGTTCCCCTAGGGGCTTCATATACTCCTACCCCTTCCCCTTCTTTGACTATTATGTGGTCAGGCTTTGTCTTCCCATCTACATCTAACTGATCCAATAGTTCTTCTGCCCTATATACCATAACAAGCATCTCTCTAGCTCTTGCAACATTGATATAAAGTGCAGAATCTCCAGAGAACCTTTTAAATTTAATAAATCTAGCTCTAGGTCCTGTTTCAACGGTTTCCCCGTAGTATAGTGGTATCATAGTATTTGTGTTTCTGCCTTCTTCATCTTTACCATAAAATCTTGAAGGTATTACCTCTCTTATTGCTTCAAGATTAACCTCTTTTTTGTCACCATATGTCATATGTGTTGCAAAAATACTGGAATTAGATACCCCAATATTATTTGGTAAATTCTCAAGTTTTTTTTCTACAGACTCTATAATCAAATCTTTTTGTATGTGGGCATTTTTCTCGTATTTTCTTACTAATCTGTAAAGGCTTGCTGCTGCCCTCTGACTTACGTTAGTACGAAATCCACCTACACAATAATTAGAAGGATGGATTGCTTCTCCCCCTACAATGTCCTTCATTTTTTGGCCAATTCGTCTCATCTCTTGAAGATTCTCAACAGATTCCTTTTTTATTTTCTCATCATCGACCAAATCATTTAAAATTAAGAATTGATGAAGTGCATGATCCTGCATTTTACTTGCAAGCCCTAAGATTTCCCTTAATATTAGCGCATCTGGAGGTATCTCGAGCTCAAAAGCATCCTCAAGTGCTTGGCATGATGCTTCGGCGTGTGATACCGGGCACAATCCACATATTCGCATTGATGCTCTTGGAGTAAACTCATAAGTTCTGCCCAAGGTTAATGATTCAAAACTTCTTACCATAGTAGTTGAGAGGTAATAGGCTCTTTCAACAATACCTTCTTCATCCACATGAAGAACTAGTTTTGCATGCCCCTCATGTCTTGTTGTTGGGTCAAGATTTACAATCCTCTCCACTTTTGCTTCCATCTTATTCCTCCAGTATACTAACTATAAAACATATATATTTTTAAGTATTGTGGTAATAAAAAATAAAAAATTTAATTAATAAGCAATAAAATTAAAAATATTCGGTTATTATTTATTTTCTAGGCTACATATTAAGAAATTCTTCAGCTGTATATAATCATTTTCTAGCCTTATCGGTTCGCCTTGTCTCTTATCTACGTCTTTCATTGATTCGGGTAATTCTGGTTCAAATCCCAATAGTAATTTTATTTCCTCTGGGAATTTAGCAGGATGTGCTGTTTCCAATGAAATACAAGGAGAATAATCTCCATTTTCATGCAAATATTTTTCTAATCCAGCCCAGCCGACTGCTCCATGGGGTTCTAAAATAACATTATGTTTCTCATAAATACTTTTTATTGCGTCCTTAGTCATTTGGTCACTTATTGCAATAGAGAATAATTTGGATTGCATTTTCTTCAAATCTGGGTATTTATGAACTTTACCAGATTTATCAACAGTTCCACCATACAATTCAAAAAATCTTGCGAGATTTGAAGGATGACCAACGTTCATGGCACTTGATATACAAGGTTTGGATGGAGAAAGTTTCTGATATTTACCTGAATTTAAGTAAGTTGGGAATTCATCATTTTCGTTTACGGCCATTATTATTTTGCTTACAGGTAATCCCATTCTTCTACTAAACTCACACCCGAGAGAATTACCAAAATTTCCCGAAGGAACAGAAAATACTACACTTTCTCCCTCTTCTGATTTTTCAAGGTAAGAGTAGAAATAATAGACCATTTGAGGAAGAATTCTACCTATATTGATAGAATTAGCTGAAGTTAAGTTTAGGTCAGACAAGTCTTTATCTTGAAATGCCATTTTTACTAAGTTTTGACAATCGTCAAATTTTCCATTAATTGAAAGAGTTGTTACATTGTCACCTATTGTATCAAGTTGCTTTTTTTGTCGTCCTGAAACTTCTTTCTCTGGGTAGAGTATGAATACATTAATTCCATTAACTCCTTTGAAAGCTTCACCTACTGCACTACCTGTATCACCTGATGTTGCAACTAGTATGTTCAAATCTTTATTTTCATCTTTCAAAGCTCCCATCAATCTTGCCATCATCCTCGCAGCAAAATCTTTAAATGAAGCTGTAGGCCCTTGATCAAGTCTTAGAATATATTTTCTATCGTTAACTTTTTCTATAGGCACTTTGAAGTTATATGCTTCCTTACATAATTTAAGTAAATAATCAGAATCAATATCCCCATAAAGAAATTTATCTAAAATAAAATGAGCTACTTCAAAATATCTGTTCCCACGAAGATCTTCAAGATCCCCCTTTGATATGTTTGGGATTCTTTCAGGCATAAATAATCCTGCGTCTGGAGCCTGGCCAATCATAAGTGCTTCTTTAAAACTTACAGTCCCTTTGAATGGCTTAAATCCACTTTCAATAATATTTCGATTAGTACTATAATATTTAATTGCGCCCATAAAATATTCCTTTTTTTAGTAACTTATAAACTTTATCAAAATACTTAATGAGTTAATAATTTAATAAAAAATTAATATTATAAAAAATTAGAAATAAAATTATGGTTCTAATCTTCTTCTATCGTGTGGGAATAATACGCCTTCTCGTATGTTTTCAAGGTTTAACATTTGCATAAGTAGCCTGTCAATTCCAAGACCAAATCCTCCGTGTGGAGGCATTCCAAATCTAAAGGGTTTTAGATAAGCTTCAAATGATGTGACGGGGAGGCCTTTTTCTTTTATTCTTGTTTTCAGAACATCGACGTTATGAATTCTCTGACCACCAGAACTTATTTCAACACCTTTGTAGTCAAGGTCAAATGCTCTTGCTATTTCTCCATCAAAATTTGTATAAAATGGTTTAGTTGAAAGCGGGTATTTTGTCAGAAAGTATAGATCATCGCCATATTTCTCTTTGACAATGTTTCCAAGAGCCTTTTCTGTTTCCGTTCCTAAATCTTCTCCATAGCGTACGTTAAATCCCCCTTCTTGAAGAAGAGTAATTGCCTGATCGTAGTTAACTCTCCTAAAAGGAGTTGATGGGATATTTACTTCTATTCCTAAGAGTGAAAGTTCATTCTTTTTATTTTTATTAACACAATTTAGTATATGTGAAACTAAATTTTCAAGAATGTATATAACATCTTCTTCATTTTCAATGAAAGACATTTCTATATCAATAGCGTCTGATTCTGATAAATGTCTCCTTGTGTTAGATTCCTCTGCCCGGAAATAATGTGCCATCTCAAATACTCTGTCCATTCCTGTGGCCATCATAGTTTGTTTATATAACTGTGGAGATTGAGCTAAGAATGCCTCTCTTTCAAAATAAGAAATTGGGAAAAGTTCTGTGCCACCTTCTGTACCCGATGCAGTAATCTTTGGAGTTTGAATTTCTACAAATGCTTGGCTTAATAGATACTCTCTTGCTGCTCTAAGTATCTCACTCCTTATCTTAAAAATAGCAGTGACTTTTGGTTTTCTAATGTCCATAAATCTATTATCAAGTCTTGTATCGATATCTGCATCAACCTTTTCCGAGGGATCAAGTGGAAGGCTTGGTTCTGCTGTGCTAATTATTTCTATTTCTTGTGGGATAACTTCTAATCCATTTGGAGCTTGCGGCGAGGATTTTACATTACCCTTAACAGATATTATCCATTCTCTTCCTAATGAATCAATTAATTTAAAAATTTCTTCAGAAACCTTCTTTTTAGGCGCAGTAATTTGTGCAATTCCTTCTCTATCTCTTAACAAAATAAATTTAATTCCACCAAGGTCTCTTCTTTCATGGACCCATCCAGAAAGTACTACTTCTTCGCCTTCCTTTAATTTGTCAGAATAACATGTTCTTTTTAGCATTATGACACCGCACATAATTTTTCTCTAATTAATTTTATAGTTTTTGAAGGTTCTGCTCTACCTTCAGTTTCATTTACAACTTTTCCAAATAAAAAGTGTAAAGCATTCTGATTTCCCGAATTGAAGTCCGAAACAGCTTTTGGATTGTCTTGAATTACTTTTTCTATTATCTTGATTAGAGTATCTTCTGAATTTATTTGATAAAAGTTCTTTTCCTTCATGAGAAGAGTAATATCTTTGCCCGTATCAACGGCATCTTCTATTATCCATTTAGCATTTTTTACTGAAAGTTCCCCTCTTTCAATAAATCCAATCATATCAGATATATGTTTCGCATTAATTTTGGATGTCGAAACAGATAAATTTTTTTCATTTAATCTTCTCTTGAGTTCAGTTGCACACCACTTACCTGCTTCAAGCGGATTTGATTTAGATGTAACTTCTTCAAATAAATCAGCTAAGTATAAGTCAGATATCAAAGCATCTGTAATTTCCTCACCCAAAGAGTATTCTTCCATAAATCTCTTCTTTTTATTGTGAGGAGATTCTGGTAAAACTGACTCAATTTCGTTTAATCTATCTGAACTAATAAAAATTGGAACTAAATCAGGATCTGGTATATACCTATAATCGGCAACAGTTTCTTTTTTTCTTAGAGTTTTTGTAATCATGCTTGCTTCGTCAAAGTGCCTTGTTTCCATTGAAATTGTTCCTCCTCTTTGTAAAACTGCTTTTTGTCTAACAATTTCATACTTCAACGCCTTATATACTCCCCTTACAGAATTAACATTTTTTATTTCTATTCTATTTCCACCCATAATAGATATATTAACATCAGCTCTGATAGACCCAGATTCTCCTCGTATAACGCCTAGATATTCTAGAGACAATAATAAATCTCTCAAAAACTCTCTTGCATATTCTGGGGATTTAATCTCTGGTGCTGTTACTATTTCTGCTAGAGGAACTCCACATCTATTAAGGTCAACTTTACCTTCTCTAAGTTCGTACCTTCCTGGATCTTCCTCTATATGGATTTCCCATATTCCAACTCCCATGAAACTGCCATTACCTAGAATAGGTTGAGAAGTTCTTTGATAGTTTGAAGGTAAATCAGGATAAAAATAATGCTTTCTTTGTACATAGAAGGGTTTTTCATATGCCTTACATCCTAAGAATAACCCTATTTTCAAAAGATTCTCTAAAGCTCGTTCATTTACACCCATTGGTTTTGATCCAGGTTGTGAGGTACATATAGGGCATATATTATTATTTGGAGGAGAATTAATGTAATCAGATGAACATTCACAAAATATCTTTTGATCTGTCTTTAACTGGACATGTATCTCAAGACCTATCTTTAAGTTCAAGTCTTTGTATTTATCCTCGTGAAGTTGCAATTACATTCCCCCGCATGCAATTTCTACTGCCCTCATTCCTTTTAACAATTTACTCTCGCATAGACTGTCCGCATGGAGTTGAAGGCCGACTGGAAGTTGTTTTAAATTGCCAATCGGTTGACTTGAAGCACATATACCTGCAAGATTAGCACTAACAGTTAGGATATCTGCAGAATACATTGAAAGTGGATCAGAAATTCTCTCGCCAATCTTCCAAGGTAGTGTAGGCATAGTTGGTCCAATTAATAAATCATAAGAATTGAAAATTCTTTTAAAATCTTCCTTTATGACACTTCTTGCTTTTAGAGCCTTTGTGTACCATTTACCTCTAAATTCTTCCATTGTGACAAAAGTTCCAAGCAAAACTCTTCTCTTAACTTCAGTTCCCATTGCAGCTTCTCTAGTACTCGAAACGGCTTCTACTATGTCTTGACCGCCAACATAATGCCCATACTTAAACCCATCAAATTTTGACATAGCTGATGAAAATTCACTGAATACCACTAAATAGTATATAGGTATAGCATATTTCAAATTTGGCATAGACACTTCTTCAATCTTTGCACCTAAAGATTCAAGATCTCCTATTTTATCGAGAATGATTTTTTTTATTCCCTCGTCTACACCCTCAAAGAATTCTTTAGCAAAAGCTATTTTCATTTTTTTGATGTCAGAGTCGTTAAATTTTTCAACAGTCTCGGTATATGATAATTTTTCTCTTTCAACTGTAACAGTATCTCTAGAATCTTTTCCAGCTATTACATCAAGTAAAAGAGCAATTCCATAAGTATCTTTTGCAAAAGGCCCAGGTCCTTCTAAACTCATAGCCATATCAGATAGTCCATATCTAGATACTAATCCGTAACTTGGTTTAAATCCATATACTCCACAAAAACTTGCAGGACACCTTATTGAACCACCTGTATCACTGCCAAGAGAAAGATCACAAAAATCAGCGGCTACTGATGCTGCACTTCCTGAAGAACTTCCACCCGGAACATATTCTATATTCCTTGGATTTTTAGTTGGGCCAAAGTAAGAAGATGTTCCATCAGATCCACACGCAAATTCATCCATATTACATTTCCCAATAATTATCCCATCTTGTTTCTTAATCAGATTTGTAACTGTAGCATCATATGGTGCAACATAGTTTTCTAAAACTTTTGAACCACAAGTCATTCTTAGATTAGAAACTGCAATATTATCTTTAATGGAAATAACGAGCCCAGATAGTTTTCCTTGGGTATTACCTTTAATTTTATTTTCTATTTCTTTTGAAGCTTTTTCAGCTTCTTCAATTCCTAAAGTTATAAAAGAGTTAATTTCTTTATCTCTTTTCTTGATCTCCTCAACTTTCTTATGGAGATTTTCTTCGATTGAGGTAGATAATAAATTATCTATTAAATCCTTGGTAAACATGATACCACAAAATTAAAGATTTCTTGGAACGACAATAAACTCGTCCTCTTTTTTGTTAAAGTTATTCTTAATATCATTTATTTTATTGAAGGGTTTAGGTGAGGAATCCTCTCTTAGAACATTTACATTTTCTACAACATAGTAAAGTTCTTTATCTCCAACTTTTATCTCATCTATAATAGAAAATTCTTCTAGTATTCTCTCAAATTCATCACGAAATCTTATTTTTTCTTTATCAGAAAGCTTTAGTCTAGCTATTTCTGAAACTCTCTCAATAGTATTCTCATTAATAATGGTTTCTACCATTTTTACCCCTTCAAATTTTAAAGTTGTTGATTTAAAAATACATATAAATGTTTCTCTTATAATCTGGCTAGATTCTGTCTTTAAAAGTCCTAAGAATATCAATATCTCTCAAAATCGCGATTAATTTGTCACCGTTTTCAATAACAACGAGGTATCTTGTATTCTCGTCCTCTAATTTTTGAATTGCTTCAGATATCAACAAATTTTGATTCACTTTTGAAAATTCTTTCTTCATATAGTTCGAAACTGGTTTAGTTGAAAGATAAAAATTACTTGTTCCTATAATTACAGAAGATTTCCAATTCCAATCCCAATCGTCACCAGATTCGCCCTTTGTAGCATCAGATTCAGTTACTCCGCTTAGGATCTCGCCTGCCTTAATTAGGTCAGATGAATCAAGAATGCCTACAAATTTACCCGCATCATCAAAAATCCCTAAAAATGATACTTTAAAATTCTGCATTATTTTTGAAGCAATGTAAGTAGGTGTCCTTTCCCAAACTCCCATAAAGATATTGTTATCAATTATATCTGATATTTTTTTATTAATCTTATATTTTTTAATGAGTCCAGGAAGTATTTTATTTAAAGATATGATCCCAATGAGGTTATTATCTTCAACTACAGGTAAATAATAAAAGTCTCCAGTTAGGAATAGGGACAACGCATCTTCAACGTTCCACTTTTTATTGATTACAGGTACTTCTCTTCTCAACACAAGCGCTAGTTGCTCTTCTGCCGGCTTAGAAAGTATATCATTAATTGTGATAATTCCTAAAAAATGATCAGAGCCTTCTTTAGTTGCTATAAGTTCTGAAACATTATTTTTTTTCATTGTCTCTATTGCAAGGGCTCTTTCATTGGGTATACTGAACTTTATGAAATCTTTTATTATAATACCGTCTAGTTTCATTCTATCACTTCTTTACGATATATTTATATAATGATTAAACTTTTTTTTGTTAGTGATGATATGGTAAAAAGAAAGACACAGGCAGCAGGAGGGGCAATGCCAGCGACTGGGGCCGGCCTTATTAGATACTTCGATGAAGATGAAGGAGGATTAAAGATCCGCCCAGAAGCTGTTGTTGTATTGTGTGCCATTGTCATTGTTGCGGGAGTACTATTGCAAATTTTTGGAGCAGAACTCTTGGGATTTTAATGTATTAAATATAATCCCCATCTTTTTTAAATTCTCTACTGAATTTTCTGAATGGATTATCTGGGGATAGTGTCTTATTTTCCATATTTTCAGTTTTATTGCATATTTCATCTGAAGAATCTATTTTTTCTTGATTTATACCCACCTCATTTGACTCAGATAGTGTCTTCTCTTCTTCTCCAAATAAAGTGAAGTCCTCATTTAGAACATTATCAAATTCTTTTTCAGATTCTTTATCCAATACTTCATCATCAATTATTTCTTCTAGTTTAGGAAATATTCTCTCTTTTGGCTTAGATAGTGTCTTCTCTTCTTCTCCAAATAAAGTGAAGTCCTCATTTAGAACATTATCAAATTCTTTTTCAGATTCTTTATCCAATACTTCATCATCAATTATTTCTTCTAGTTTAGGAAATATTCTCTCTTTTGGCTCTTTAGTGGATTCTTGTCCTTTTAGTTTTCCAATGAAAATCCTTGAAGCTTCCAATTCGCCTTCTTGTTTTGCACATTTAAGTCTTAAATCATCGAATTCTTCTTCAATTTTAAGTAATTTATTTAATTTGAATTCCATCTCAGCTTTGTCCTCTTTTAGTACTTTCAATTTTCTCAATGAGTTTTCAAGTTCTTCATTAACTTGATTCAACTTTTCTTTTAGGCTATCATTTTCGGCTTTGTACATCTTGGCTTTTTTAATTTCTTCTAGCGGAGGCAATTTTCCCTTAGACACTACTATGCAGTCCTTTCCTACAGAAACTATTTCATCGGCAACTAAAGTTATCTTAGATTCAAATTTTAATAACTTTGATTCAGAACGAGACAATCCATAACTTTCGGCGCTTTGTCCAAGTTTCATATGGATTAGAATTTTACCTTCAACCATTTCAACGTCGACATTTTTAACAAATCCTTTAATCGTACCAGATATATCCACTAATAATTTATTTGTTAGTTGACCTTCAGCACCTGACAGTATATCCATAAATATTCCCCATTAATCATTAAAATATAACAATAATAAGCATATATATTATTTAAACTTATGGTTTATATTGTCTAATAATCATCTATTCTTGTTTGCTTTAATCTGCCTTCTTCAAAGTCACTGCCCAAAATAAGATTTCCAGCAATTTTTTCTCCCAATATCTTTTTGATTAAATTTAAATTATTAATATTTATCATTTCCTTACTTTTTATACCTTCTTGGTATAATTTTCTAGCTCTTATTCGACCGATACCTTTAATCTCTACAAGATCTAATAATTCTTCTTTAACTCCGTATTTTACCCTTGTTCTTAATGATTTAACTTGAGAAGCATCTCTTTTTGAGATATGACATATTCTCTCAAAAGAATACAAAAGCCAATCCATGTTCTCTCTAAGTCTTTGCAAATCCCCTTCTCCAATTCTATATTTCTGAACTAACAATTCTTCTTTTTCTTCATTTATCCAATCATTGAAAAGCATTGCAGTTTTGAATTGTGAAATGAAAAATTCGAAATCTGCTTCTTCATAAAAAGTATCAGGGATTTCTGTTATTATTTTCTCCCAAAAATCAGATAGAGCCTCACTATAAGCTTCAAATTCTTTTTTTCTAAGATAAAGAATAGGCATATCGGGAGTAGAGCACAAGAGATGCAGTATTCCAATGTCACTAAATTTGTCTTTTAATATGCCCTCTTTCATTATAATCGCAGATTTTGGATCAATGTATAATTTAGAAACGAGAAAACCTAAGGGCGTAGGAGAAAAATCATCCTCTAACAAATTATTTTCTATCAAAAAATCAAGAGCCTTATCTATTAATGGAATAATTAATTCAGAATTTTCCTTAGATGCATAAAATGTTGTATTAAAAAAATTATGGAGATTATCCTTATCCTTAACAAATCCTGAGGCTATAAGCGATAGAATATGTGCCCTTAATCCACCTTCAGATGCTAATTTTGAAGATACTGGAAGAGGGTCAGATTCAATGTACTCCTTGAATAAAAAATTTTTTTCTTCTTCGTTTTTTGCAATTAGTATGGCCTCTCCACTTAAATCATATTTTGGTCGTCCAGCTCGGCCCATCATTTGAGCTATCTCAATTCTTGGTATTTTTATTGCTCCAAAATTAGGATCAAATCTGTAATAATCTTTTATTACGACCCTTCTTGCAGGAAGATTTACTCCAGCTGCGAGAGTGGGTGTCGCTACTATTATTTTCATAGAGTTATTAATAAAATACTCTTCGACTTTCTTTCTGTCTTCGTTAAGTAGTCCAGCATGATGAAATCCAACACCATGTCTAAACATTTTTTCTAATTTCTTGCCTGAAACTGTATCAGAAAAACTACCCTCATTATTTACTATTGAAAATCTTTTTGCAATTTTGTCCGATGTAGACTCTGCAGCCCTTCGACTATTTACAAAAATTAGAACTTGTCCTCCATCTTTTATAGAATCTAAACACAATTGATAAATTGGGTCTTCTACAAATCCGATATTTCTTTCTTCATTTTGAAAAAATAGTGTTTCTCCTAAAAGAATACCCTTTTTTAGAGGTACAGGCCTCCAATCGGATTTTATCAGAACTGCTTTTAGCCATAAAGCTATTTCATCTGCATTTGAAATAGTTGCTGATAGCCCTATTACTCTTTTACCGAATAGTTTAGAGATGACTATCTCAAGTGTCGAACCTCTATTTGGAGAATCGATCAAGTGTATTTCATCATAAATTACCAATGAAAATTCTTCAAAAAAATTAATATCGTTTCTTAAAAGAGAGTCACAACGTTCTATTGTTAATATCAAAACTGAATATTTTTTTAGTGTATAATCAATATGATCGTAATCACCTGTTGATATTCCCACATTTAATCCAAGATCTTTAAATTCCTTGTATTTTTCGTCAGCTAAAGCCCTTAAAGGAACTATGTAGATTGTCTTTTTACTCTTATTCTTATTGTTTAAAATAGCTAAAATTGCGATTAGGGTTTTACCTGATGCTGTAGGTATTGCAAAAAGTAGATTTCTATCTGACAAAAGACCTTTATCAATTGCTTCTTCTTGCGGCGGGTATAATTTAGAATAGCCTTTCGATTGAAGAAGACTAATATATTCTCTTGGTAGTGGAAGGTCTTCAATCATCATGGAAAACCTTAAAATTTACCTATTTATTAAATTAATGAAGGTGCTTTTATGCTTAGTGCAAAAGATTATGAGATGTTTGAAATTATAGATATCAAAGCTAGAGAAGTTCTTGATTCACGAGGAAATCCAACTATTGAAACAGAAATTATTACTGGAGGGGGCTATGGTTCGGCCATAGTACCTTCTGGAGCATCAACTGGAAAAAATGAAGCCTTAGAACTTAGAGATAAAAATCAAAGATATGGTGGAAAAGGAGTCTTAAATGCTGTAAGAAATGTTAATGAAACTATCACACCACTTCTCATTGGGATGGATATAAGAAAACAAAGAGAAATAGACAGGATTATGATAGAAGAAGACGGAACAGAAAATAAAAGCAATCTTGGTGCAAATTCAATACTTTCTGTTTCTCTTGCAGCTGCAAGATGTGCAGCAGACACCCTAAATCTTCCCTTATACCAATATATTGGGGGATTAAATACTTACGTTCTTCCGGTGCCTATGATGAATGTTATCAACGGTGGAGAGCATGCCGGAAATGAACTTGACTTTCAGGAGTTCATGATAATGCCAGTTGGAGCCAAATCATTCTCTGAAGCTTTGAGAATATGCGCTGAAATATACCATCATATGAAAAAAATCATTGCTAAGAAATATGGAAAAAGCTCGACAAACGTTGGAGATGAAGGGGGTTACGCTCCTCCAATGAAAGAAATTTCTGAACCCCTTGAAGTAATTATGTCAACGATTGAAGAGCTATCCTACAAAGATTCAGTAAAAATTGCACTAGATACAGCTTCATCTACTTTCTATGATGAAAAATCAAAAATGTATAACGCCATGGGTAAAAAAATGGACTCTGGAGAACTAATAGATTTATTTGCTGATGTTAGTTCAAAGTATCCAATTGTGTCTATAGAAGATCCAATGGCCGAAGATGATTTTGATGGATTTGTAGAAATAACAAGAAAATTAGGTAAGAAAATACAAATCGTAGGTGACGATATTTTTGTTACAAATAAGAATATTCTTTCAACAGGTATCAAGAAAGGTGCTTGTAACTCTCTATTATTAAAAGTAAATCAGATAGGATCTTTAACTGAAGCTATCGATACAGCAAGTATGGCATACAGAAACGGTTACTCAGTTGTAGTGAGCCATAGAAGTGGAGAAACTGAGGACACAATGATTGCAGATCTTGCTGTAGGCATTTCATCGGGACAGATTAAAACTGGTGCCCCTTCAAGAAGTGAGCGTTGCGCCAAATATAATAGACTGCTAAGAATTGAAGAGTATATGGGACAAAGTGCAGTCTACGCAGGTAAGAACTTTAGAATTCCATTTTAAAGCCGAGGTAGTCTAGCTTGGGAAGGCGGCGGTCTCGAAAACCGCTGGTGCTCGCCACCACAAGGGTTCAAATCCCTTCCTCGGCGCCATTTATCATATATTTTTTATTTTATATAAAAATTTTGAAAGCTATTAAATTTATATTTTTCCCAAATAACTTTAAAAATATAATATCTAATTAGGTATATGAACAAATTAATTGCTACCATTCTCTTAATCTTTTTAATGACAATTTTTGCTGGATGTAGTTTATATGAAGACTTTGACAAAGATACAGTAATAAAAATGACAGACCCTATCATGAACAGTACTATGGAAGGACTAAACGAAAATAATTACCAAAAGTTTACTGAACATTTTACAGATTCCTATAAGAATTCATTTAGAGAAAATTCTTTTTTTGAATTTACAAATAATTTTTATCAGAATCCAGGTAAGTATATTTCAAGAGAATTATACGATATTAGACCAATTAATAATGGTTATATAATTCATTACAAAGGCATATTCGAACAAAAAGATAATGTTGCAATAACTGTAACATTTGAGATAGTAAAATTAGAATATAAAATAAAAAAATTAAGATTTATTTAACTATTCTTTTTTCTTCTTAATCAGTAAGTACTCTTTTAAATGAACAATGATTTAATAATACCATGGAAAACTCTAATTTAGATGAAATAGATATAAAAATATTGAACGCTTTGCAAGATAACTCAGAAATTAGTTTTGAAACTTTAGGAAAAGATCTTGGAGTTTCTAAATCAACTATACACTATAGAGTAATGAACTTGAAAGAGAGGGGAGTAATAAAAAAATTTGCAGCTATTATCGACCCTGAGAAAGTAGGAATGGGTATCCTAGCCGTATCTTTGGTAAGAGCTCATTATAATCCAGGATATGTCGAGTTTATCGGTGATAAGCTTAGGAGCATACAAGGAGTCTGGGGGGTATATTTTCTTATTGGTGAACATGATTTTGTTGTTTTAATAAGGGCAAAGAATATGGAAGATCTAAATAGAATTGTTGAAACATTTATCTCGATGAAAGAAATTGAAAGATCTAATACTCACGTTATAATAAAAAAGATAAAAGAGGATATCAGAGTAGATATTTGATTATAAAAAATAATATATAAAAAAATTTAATCTTCTTCTGGCCAGAATCTTTCTGTTATAATCTTGTCTTGAGTGTAGAAATTAACAATTGCTTTGCCTTGAGCCTTAATATCAGCAAACTGTGAATTCTTCATTCCACCAAAAGGCAAGAAAGCTACTGGTGCAGGAATACCAATGTTAATTCCTAACATTCCAGCTTCTGTTTTAAGTTTGAATTCCCTGGCCCAGTATCCGTTTTGGGTGTAGATTGATGCACCGTTTCCATATTGATGTCTATTGATTATGCCAATTGCTTCGTCAAGATTCTTTGCCTTCATGATACAAACGACAGGTCCGAATATTTCGGTCTTGTGTATTTCCATTCCTTCTTTAACATCCGCAAAGACTGTTGGCCCTATGAAAAATCCTTTTTCATGCCCTGGAACCTTAACGCCCCTACCGTCTAAAAGAAGTTTAGCTCCTTCCTTTATCCCGACATCAATCATTTTGTATATGAAATCATAAGCTTTCTTAGATATTACTGGACCCATTACCATAGGTTCTTCGGCGTACTTTGGATCAAGTGGATTTGCCATTATGACTCCCTTGGCTGCCTCGACGAACTTGTCACAAATAGTCTTGTACATTTCGTCACCAACGCCAACAAGTACTGAAGAAGCCATACATCTCTGACCAGCACAGCCAAAGCAAGAAGTTAGCATATTTCTTACAACTTCGTCTACCTTTGCGTCAGGCATTGCAATAAGATGATTTTTAGCACTTCCCATAGCTTGAAATCTTTTGTTATTTCTTGCACATTTTTCTGCTACAGTTCTACATACATTTGTAGAACCGACAAGAGAGAATCCTTTTACTTTAGGATGATCAATAAATGAATCAGCAACTACTCTATCACCGTTAACAAGATTAAATACGCCAGGTGGTAATCCAATTTTATCAATATATTCAGTAATTTTTATCATTGTCCCTGGAACCTGCTTTGATGGTTTTACTACAATTGTATTTCCAGTCGCAATTGCATAAGGTATAAACCAAAATGGAACCATTGCAGGGAAGTTAAATGGTGCGACCATTGTAAAGACTCCCATAGGTAATCTAAGAACTTCGCCATCAATTCCAAATGAACTGCCTACTAATTTATCTCCCATTTGAAGCATTGGCATTGCACATGCGACCTCTATGTTTTCAAAAGATCTTTTCATCTCAGCTCTTGCGTCAGGCAAAGACTTTCCCATTTCCTCCACCAATATTTTTGATACTTCTTCTTCATTATCCATGAAGATATCTCTCAATTTATATAGTGGCTTTGCTCTCCTTGGCACCGGAGTCTGGCTCCATTGCTTGAAAGCATTGTGTGCAGCTTCTATTGCCTTGTCGGCTTCAGCTTTTGTAGAGAGAGGAGCCTTAGCTATTATATCTCCTGTACTAGGGTTAACAATATCAACATACCCGGTATTTTCGGGATCAATCCATTTCCCGTTTACATAGTTTTTGTAAACTTTTACATCCATTTAACTGCCTCCATATTATTAATGCAATATTTGGAACTAATTTTAATATTTATAGTTGATTTTGACGTATCTCCAATCCTTTTATAAAACTTTCGATATAGAAAAAACATTATATCGAAAGAATCAACCATAATTGGACTTTTATGAATATATATTTAAAACTTTTGGTTTCTTAATATTTTGAATTTATAGTAAAATTTATAATAATATCCCGTTTCATATCCAGAGTGGTAACTGAAGAACATCTAAAAAACAAAATAAATGAACCTTTAAAGAATAAAGAAAAACTTATTGCCCTAAGAAAAGCTTTCAAAACAACACGAGATAGACAAAATGAAAATAGGATTTTATTTCCAGATTTAGATTCTAGAAAAGAAAGATTAAAAAAATCGAGAGAATATTCAATTGGGAATAAAGAACTCTTATCTCAAGCTATTAAGAATTTTGAAAAAAATGGATTCAAAGTATTTATTGCTAAAGATAATGATGATGCTGTTAATTATATCATTAATGAGATAGGAGAAGAAAAATTAGTTGTAAAATCAAAATCAAATGTTACAAAAGAAATATGCCTTCATGAAAAGCTTGAAGAAAAAGGTATTGAAGTTATCGAAACAGATCTTGGGGATTACATTATACAATTATCTAACGGGAAGCCTGCTCATCCCACTGGCCCAGCGTGCCATCTTTCAAGATATGACATTGCAAAGATATTCTCAGATGCTTTTCAGATTAATCTGGAACCAGATCCACTTACTCTCACAAAATTTGGCAGAGAGAAAATCAGGAACTATATAGAAAAGGCAAAGGTCGGCATTACTGGTGCAAATGCTATTTGTGCAGAAGAAGGTGCTGCAATAATTATCAATAATGAGGGCAATATCAATCTTGTACAAATGCGAGAAAAAAAACATATAATTGTTACCTCTATAGACAAGCTCTACCCCAATATTGAAGAAGCAATAAACATGCTTAAACTTTGTACTTATTATGCAACTGGGGCACCTATAACCTCCTATGTTGAAATAATAGCGGGGATATCTAAGACTGCTGATATAGAAAAAATGTTATTCAAAGGGATGCAGGGACCTGGAGAGGTAATACTTGTTATTGTTGACAATGGCAGAACAGAAGCTATTGAGAAGGGCTACAAAAATTTATTTTACTGTATAGGTTGTGGCAATTGTCTTCTTGATTGCCCAGTATACTATGTCGTAGGAAATGAATATGGATACAAAGGCTACCTTGGAGGAAGAGGAACTTCTGCTTCTTATTTTTTGGATAGTCCTGATACCGCCCTTGAGAATGGATTATATTTCTGCACGACATGCAATTCTTGTGAGTTATCTTGTCCAGTCGATATTGGAAATTCCGAATATTCAGAAAGAATCAGGCACGAAGTTACTTCGATTGAAAAGAATTTTCCAACTCATAGGAAAATAATTGAAAACATCAAAAAATCTAAAAATCCTTTTGGTGAAAAATCAAAGAACGAAACTAAAAAAGGAACAGATATCTTATACTTTAGGGGCTGTATGGCTCTATACAGAGAAAAAGATATTAAAGATTCAACTATGAAAATCTTTGAAAATGCAGGCGTATCTTATGCTCTTATCGACGAGGTTTGCTGTGGATCAGTTGCTTTGAGGACAGGAAACAAAGAATTAGCTAAAGAACTTGCAAAGGAGAATCTGGAAAAGATAAAACAGACTGGTGTTAGTACAGTAATCTTTTCTTGTGCAGGATGTCTTAGAACATTCTTAAAGGATTATCCCAATTTTGAAGAATCTCAATTAAAACTTCTTCATTCATCGCAATACTTCCTTAAACTTATCAAAGAAGGAAAATTAAAGATAAAAGACGGAAATAAAATTAAATTGACCTTTCATGATCCTTGCCATATGGGTAGACACCTTAAAATCTATGAAGAGCCACGAGATATTCTAAAGGCGATACCAAATATTGAATTAGTAGAAATGAAAAGAACAAAAGAAAATTCAAGATGTTGTGGTGCGGGCGGTGGAGTGAAATCCTTGTTCGGTGAGTTAGCAATTGCTATGGCTAGAGAAAGATTTAAGGACGCGATAGAAGTTGAAGCAGAAGCAATAATTTCTACTTGTCCATTCTGTAAGAGAAACTTAAAGGATGTTTCTGAAATAGATGTCAGCGACCTCTCTGAAATCCTCTTAAAGTATTCTGAATAAATAATAATTTCCTTCTTAGGATAATTTCCTATTATTATAGAATATTAATGTATTTTGTTTTAACTTTTTATTAAATATTAGAAAAACTTATAAAGGGATGTTAATTTAGGTAAGTAGTCGTTTATTTAATTTGAAAAATTAACGAAATCTTAGGTATAAATATCTTTTTGGAGAGATTATATGGTGTCTACAAAGGGTAAGTCTCTTGAAGGATTGTTAACCGAATTCAGAAGATTTTACCCATCTACCGATTTTAAAAATAATGCTTATATAACAAGCGAAGAAATATTCAAAAAAGCTGAAAAAGACCCAGAAGGGTTTTGGGCAACATACGCTTCTGAGCTAACTTGGTACAAAAAATGGGAAAAAGTCTTGGATTGGGATCCTCCTCATTCCAAATGGTTTGTTGGGGGGGAGATAAATGTATGCTATAACTGTGTTGATAGACATATTAAGAATGGAAGAAGGAACAAGGCAGCTATTATTTGGGAAGGTGAACCAGGAGATACCAAGACTTTGACTTATTGGGATTTATACAGAGAAGTAAACAAATTTGCCAATGTACTAAAAAAACTCGGAGTAAACAAGGGGGACAGAGTAGCCATATACATGCCTATGATTCCTGAAGCTGTAATTGCAATGCTAGCGTGCGCAAGAATTGGTGCTATACACATGGCAGTGTTTGGTGGTTTTAGCTCTGAAGCTTTAAGAGACAGAATTAATGATTGTAAAGCCAAATTACTAATAACTGCAGATGGAGGATACAGACGAGGAAGCTTGATTCCATTAAAACATGATTCCGATTATGCCGTTAAAGATACTCCTTCGATTGAAAATGTATTAATCATAAAGAGAGGCGAATTTCCTCTCAGGATAAAAAAAGGAAAAGATTTTTGGTGGCATGAACTTGCAGATGAAGTAGATCCTTATTGCGAGCCTGAATCAATGAATTCAGACGATAGCTTATTTATTTTGTATACTTCAGGAACAACTGGAAAACCCAAAGGGGTAGTTCACTCAACTGGTGGATATTTAACAGGAGCGTATACTACAAGTAAATTAATATTTGATATGAAAGATCAAGATGTATTCTGGTGTACTGCAGATATTGGATGGATCACAGGACACAGTTACATTGTCTATGGACCTCTGGCAGTTGGAGCCACTTTGTTTATGTACGAAGGTGCTCCTGACTGGCCAGAGATGGATAGATACTGGAGAATAATAGACAAATATGGTATAACTATCTTCTATACTGCACCGACAGCAATTAGAGCGTTCATGAAAGCAGGAGCCGAATTAATAGCCCCATATTCTCTCGAAACATTGAGATTACTTGGAAGCGTTGGTGAGCCTATAAATCCCGAAGCTTGGATATGGTACTATACAAACATCGGAAAGAAAAGATGTCCTATCGTAGATACATGGTGGCAGACAGAAACAGGCATGATAATGATAACTACACTTCCAGGTTACCATACTATGAAGCCAGGGCATTCAGGATTTCCATTTCCTGGAGTGTCCATTGACATACTAAACGAATCTGGTAACCCAGTTGAACCTGATGAAGGGGGATATCTTGTTTTAAAACAGCCATGGCCTTCGATGTTAAAGGGAATCTACGGAGATGAAGAAAAATATTTAGAAAAATATTGGGGTAAATGGGGAGGGAAATATTATTTTACTGGGGACGGAGCCAGAAGAGATAGCGAAGGTTATCTAATGTTGCTTGGAAGGGTAGACGATGTTCTTTCAATAGCGGGACATAGGATAGGAACTATGGAAGTTGAAAGTGCCTTAGTTTCTCATCCTTCTGTTGCAGAGGCAGCTGTTGTAGGTATTACTCACGAAATTACTGGACAAGCAATAGTTGCATTTATTGTTTTAAGAGACAATATAGACAAAGACTTTGATTTAGAGGATTCAATAAGAGAGCACGTTTCAAAGAAAATAGGCCCTATTGCAAAACCAAGAAAAGTAATATTTTCGAGTGAATTGCCAAAGACTAGAAGTGGAAAGATAATGAGAAGACTTCTAAAGGATATAGCAGAAGGAAAGGTTCTTGGTGACACAACTACACTTACTGAACCTGAAGTCATTGACAATCTAAAAAAACAATATGAAGTAATTGAAAGTTAAAGAGATTTATTTTCTCCAAAATCTCTAACTTTATCTTTTTTCCTTTTTTCTAAATATCTATACACTATAGAGTGTGGTTTTCCTTCAAGTATCATCTCTACTGCTTCTCTTGCATCTGCAACACCGTCGAAATCCCCTATTATAGATACAGTTTTTCCATAGACACAAATATCGGAACTTGTTAAATCTTCAATAGTTTTTCTTGTGCTGCCGTCTTTACCAATTATTCTGCTTCTCTGTCTTTCCCAAGCCTTGGCAGATTTACCTAAGTAATCAGGAAGATAAAGCATTTCAAATACATAATAGTCACTAAATATTTTTGAGGCTTTTTCAAAAGGGAAACCTCTACCGATAGCCCTTACAATATCTCTTGCTTTCCACAAATTTAGAGGATCCTCAGCACCTTCTTTTTGGAATATGGAAATAAGGCCTTCTTCACTATCTATCTCAAGTTTTACTGAAAGTTTCTTTTCAATAAGTCTTTTGACTTCCCCATCTTTTCCGATGAGGACACCCAGCCGATCTTGAGGTATCTTAACAAATTCTTCACTCATTTAATATCCCCTTCAGTGTTTCGTTGACATCTGAAACTTCTATATAATTTGAATAAAATCTTGTAATGTTCTCAACGTCTCTTTTAAGGAAATCTTGGGCCATGACGTTATTCTTTATTGTCCCTTGGGCAAAATCAATGAAATAAATCTTCTTGTCCATCAATATGTTGTATTCACTTAAATCAGCGTGTATTAAGCCAGCTTTGTAAAGCTTATTTATATTTTCGATTATTAAGTTAAACTCTTTTTCAGGATCTTTTGGTTTTTTATCCTTAAGAGTTGGATATGATTTCATATTTTTACCTAAAAACTCCATTATCAAAACATTATTCCTTACTATAATAGGTTTTGGAACATCTATCACTTCACTTGCAGTTTTTAGATTCTTAAATTCTCTTTTTGCCCATGCAAATACAGTACTTCTCTTATCTTTTTTAGTATAATAAAATCTTGGATCGCCCACGAGATAAGAATACATCTTATTGAAGTTAGAAGTTGCAATTCTGTATATTTTAACGGCAATTTCTTTTCCTTCGCGATTCTTTCCATAAAAGACATTTGCCTCTTTTCCTGTTGCAATCTCGCCGTTTAAAGATTCAATATATCCGTTATTCATTAGTTTAAAGAGAGTAAGTCTTGTTGATTGATCAAAAACTTCATCTCTGACTTTAAATATTTCTGAATCTCGTTCTACTCTTTCATGCTTCAGATTCTTAATATCTTTCTTTTTTTCATAAACATGAATATGATTATCAATGTCGCCCATAGTCTAAAGAGTCATGTAGCCGTTATCAATTAGCCACTTTGTCTGGGCTCTTGAATATCGGTAGATAATATTTCCTCTTTCGTCACCCTTAATTTCCCATGGCTCTACCAGAACGACCATTCCCATTTTAATCCATAGTTTTCTCTTAAATTTCCCCGGTACTGAACAAACTCTCTCTTTTCCATCGGTACATCGAACTTTCATTCTACCTGCACCGAGCATTTGATCAACAACTCCCAACACTTCTCCTTTTTGCGGAGTTCTTGTTCTTTGGATCTGTTCTTCCTCGTTAGTGCCTGTTACGTATTTCAGATAATCCCTCCTATACAGATCTTATCTCACTTATTATATCGACTAGATAATCAATAACTGACTTCTTCAAATCCATTGGATGTAATTCCTTGGATAGATAAGCCCTTTCAAGTGATTCGTAGGAATCAAATTCTACATTGCCCCCATATTTTTCTGGCCTTTTTACCTGAAAAGCTCCAGTAATCTTTGGAAATAGTATCAAACGGGCTATTTGGAGTAGAGGATTCTCTTCCTTTACGCCTACAGGGCAGTAGGCCTTATTAATTTTTTCCTTAATGGCCATTTCATCGTCTCTTACAGAAATCATACTTTCAGGTTTAGAAGAACTCATTTTATCTCCGGGGCCAGTTAGTGATGAAATGAGAGGAGTATGAACACATACAAATGGAGAATAATCAATTTTTGAAGCAAGTTCTCTTCCAAGCATGTGGATCTTTCTTTGCTCAATTCCTCCAATTGCAACATCTACTCCAAGGTATTTTATATCCACAATCTGTAGAAACGGATATAATACTTGAGAAACTCTAGCATGCTCAATATCTCTTGCGATTACTTGCATACTTCTAAGAGCTCTGTTTATTGTTGTATCTAAAGATAAGGTAAAAACATCGTCGATATACTCTAAAGATCTTTCAAATGAAGAACCTAATACATATTCGGCAGATTTTAATCCAAATGATTTAAAAGTTTCTTCCCAAATCGATGTCTGCTCGTGTATCCATTCCCAATTTCCTTTTCTGTTAAGCCACGTGTGCCAATCAGCAAATAATACTTTGACTTTAAATCCTGCTTTTTCCATGTCCTTTAATTTTGACATTGTCACAAGATGACCAAGATGAACGTCACCTGAAGTTTCGTAACCGCAGTAGCAAATAGGTTGAGATTTTGTTGAGATAAGTGTTTGTATCTCTTCCTCCGTTACTATTTCTTCTGCATTTCTAGTTATAAGTTCTAATCGTTTGTCCATGTCGAACACCTATATTATGAGTATTTATTTCTTTCTCATTTTATTAAGTTTAAGATAAAACAGAAGATAAATAAATTTTATAATGTCTCTCATTTTGAAATGAGATTTTTCATCTCCATAGATAGTTTCAATTGGTACCTCCTCGACTCTCATATGAAACTTACCTACATACGCTAACACTTCTGTTTCAATATTATAACGATTTGATTCTAAATTCATTTTTTCTAAAAATTCTCTCTTTATCGCCCTATAACCAGATTGTGTATCCAATATTTTTACTCCAAAAAATAATCTAATTAAAGCTGTTGAACTAAAATTAGTTATCTTTCTCTGGATGGGCATATTACTTATGTCACCTATCAATCTTGAACCAACTGTTATATCCGCTCTACCATTTTGAATTGGTTCAATAAGACTAGGTATATCTTCTGGTTTATGCTGAAGATCTGCATCAAGAAAAACAATAATGTCTCCCTTTGAATTAGAGATCCCTGTCCTCATTGCCTTTCCCTTACCATAGTTTACTTCATGAGTAACAACTTTTGCTCTTGTTTTTTTAGCTATTTTCCCAGTATTGTCCTTACTTCCATCGTCTACGACTATTATTTCAAAAATATCTTCTGGAATTCTATTTATGACTTCTTTAATGCTTTTTTCAACGTTAAATGAAGGAATTATAACGGATACTCTATCCATGAGGATGAGATAAAAAGAAGATTTATAAGCCTTAAGTTAATTAATTGATTCTCTAAAAACGATTATAATCTTTAAATCCAGGCAAATTAATAAAAAGTTTTATAAAGTAATGAAAATGCTTTAAGAAAAAGGTGAATTCATGAGGAGAAGAATAAAAAATCTTTTGAGAAGCGTCAAGAAAAGTGGCAAATACCCTCAAAAGGTTAATTTCAGAAAGAGGAAAAAAGAGAAATACTACCCAGCAATTAGAAGCTAAACAAAACTTTTTTAATATATTATTTTAATTAATTATATGGTTTCTAAAAAAAGAGTGCTTTATTTTGCTTCTTTTTGTCACACTATAACACATGCAATGACTTTGACTCTTGCACCTCTTTTACCCTTGATTAGATCGGAGCTAAGTCTTACAAATACTGAAACTACGTCTTTTGCTTTTATTTCTTTTTTGGCTTTTGGTGCACTTGCTTTGCCATCAGGACTACTCTCTGATAGGGTAGGCTCTTTAAAAGTTATGAAAATTGGGCTAGGTTTATTCTTATTATCTATCTTAGGAATAGTATTATCAAATGGTCCTCTTGGTCTATGGTTGTCTTTATTACTTTTGGGTATCGGAGCGGGGACTTATCACCCTGCAGGGCTCTCTCTTGTATCTAAGCTTTACCCAAAGGATATGGGAAAAGCAATGGGATTTAATGGTTTGTTAGGGAACTTAGGTGAATCCTCTTCTCCTATAATAGCTGCTGCAGTTGGGGTCTACATTGGATGGAAATATCCTTATCTATTTTGGGGTATCCCGATATTAGTTTTATTGGCCATTGGTATTTCAATTAAAGATTCTAAGATCAAAGACCATATTCAAGATGAAGAAAATCTTGACTTCAAGTACCTTGAAGAAACAAGAAAATTGATATCAAAAGAATTTGTGTTATATATCTTAATCCTACTCTTTAGAGGATTGTTCTATACTGGAACAGTTTTGCTATTGACTACTTTTGCTAAAGATGTTTTGTCTATTAGAATACTGATAGGAGGGATAATAACTACTATACTCATAGTTGCTGGGATGCCAGGGCAAATTCTTGGGGGAAAAATATCTGATAGGCTCGGATACAAAAAACCATTACTTA
>ERZ795055.977-NODE-977-length-24261-cov-4.785219_pt1 | contig 24261 bp, 25 predicted proteins | sample MGYA00375139_ERZ795055 | MGnify/ENA primary metagenome ERZ795055 (study PRJEB30184, sample SAMN05720283) | anaerobic digester metagenome | isolation source: active sludge of municipal wastewater-treating anaerobic digesters | place: USA | collected 2015-01-23 ... | reverse complement strand
TGGTTGCCGATGGCGCCGATGATGTCGGCAAGCTCCTCCGGCGGGAATCCCATCACGGCCCCCGTGGATTACATCGGCGCCGTGGGAAAGGCGCAGAAGCACTCGGTGAAGGTGGTGGACACGGTGCAGGTGCAGCAGGCGATCCAGCAGTTCCACGCGGGCGAGGACCGCTGGATGTACGAACCGATGGATGCGACCAACGACGGCCTCATGAACGCGTCCAAGTGGCGGATTCGTCAGGCCCCTGGAATCCTGTCACATGATGAGGTCATCGCCACGCTGGACCGGGCCGTAGCCAAGCACCCACGGACCACCTTCATCGCCTGCCACTTCGCGAACTGCTGTTTCGATCTCGCGCGCCTCGGCCGGATGCTCGACGCGCATCCCAACTTCTATACGGACATCGGGGCCCGCTTCGGGGAGACGGCTCCCATCCCCCGCGCGATGGCGAAGTTCTACCGCGCCTACCAGGACCGTTTGCTCTACGGCACCGACATGGGCATGGATGCCGAGATGTACCGAACCACATTCCGGATTCTGGAGACGGAGGACGAGCACTTCTACGCGATGGACCTGTTCAACTACCACTGGCCATTGCACGGCTTTGGACTGCCGGATGCCGTGCTCAAGAAGGTGTACGCGGACAACGCTCGGAGGATGCTGCACCCCGCGCGCCGCACGGCGCCTTGAACTGCGGGAGTGCCGAGAAATCAATCGGCAGTTGCCGGCCACCCGCTGGGTCCTCCGCCTGCCGATCAGGCCTGGTGCCTCATAATCAGGTCCGCCCTGTTGCGGCGTTCGCCTCCTCATCGGGACTGACGGGGACACACGGCCTGCGCGGCGAGGTGGGGGACTGGTCGCCCCGGCATTGTTTGGCGGGGTGGGCGGACTCGATGAGCCCCACACCTTCGTGATGGAACCGGAGAACGATGTGCATTCGGTACTCGTCCGCGCCTGGGTCGAAAAGCTCGGTCGCGAGGCAGTGCGGCAGGGCTTCCGGGCGGTGATCATCCTGACCGGCCACTATGGGGCAGCCCAGCAGATGGTGATTCGCGACGTCGCCGTGCGTCTGACGCGGTCGCTGGGGGTGCCGGTGTTGGGGACGCCCGAGTACTTCCTGGCGCTGGACGTGGGCTACCTGGGCGACCATGCGGCCTGGGGTGAGACGGCGCTGATGCTCTACCTGGACCCGGAGAGCGTGGACTTGTCGCGCCTGGGCCAGCCGCCCCACCAGGGGGTGGGCGGCCGAGATCCGCGCGAAGCGACGCGGGCCGACGGAGAGAAGTTGGCGGAGACGATCATCGGGCGGTTGGCCCGCTTGGCGTCGCGGATGCCTCAGTGGGATGCGGTGACCCGACAACGGTTTGTCGAGGCGGAGACTGCGCTGGTGGACCGGCAACTGGGGCTGGCCGCCTCTGAGAAGGCGATTTGGGCCGGTTGGCGCAACATCGGGAAGGGGGTCTTTTCGGATTACGGACGCCTGCTGACGGACGAGAAGTTCGAGGAGATCGTTGAGCTCACGCGACGACTCTGAGAACCAACCCGCCGCACCAACATTGATGATCCAGTAGAAGCGACTGCCGCAGTGTTACGCGACACGCCGATCTGAGGTGTCGGCGCCCATACCGACACGGTGGAATACGCAGCGCCATGAGCCCAACCATGAATACCCTCCTCGACTGGCCCAAACTCTCGATCCTCCTTGCGATGCTCGCCTGCATACCGTCGTCTGGCCGCGGTGCGGAAACAGACGTCATCCGCGTCCAGTTTCGCGCGGTGGCTCACGAGAAGACTGTCAGGCGTGGCGCCCCACTCGATCTGCAAATGACCTGGGCAAACGTGGGCGTGGGAAGGCTCGATCACCATTCCACGCTCCGGTTCTTGCTGCTCGATGCAGCCGGTGAGCCCGTGTTCAAGGAGGACAGCAAAGCCGATCCGCGCACCTGGCTTCCAGGGGAACAACACCTTGCCGAATCGCTCCTGCTTCCCACCACGCGCTCAGACAAGCCTCAAATAGATCGCTTTCAAATACTGGGCTTCGGGGAACGTCGCTGGATGATCCGGGGCGTGGCCGGTCGTCTGCCATTCGGTGAACGGTCGGGCGCTTTCGCGCGCTGCCTGACGCACGGCGCCGAAGAATTCCTCCGCCGATACGTGGGCTGAACATGACGCCGCCACGAGCACGCCTCCCGGGGCGAGCCAGCGGAGTCCGTCGGCGTTGAGTTGTCGATAGGCGCCGATGGCGCGTGCGCGCTCGGCTTCGCGTCGGGCGAGCGAGGGAGGATCGAGCACGATCAGGTCGAACTTCCGCGCCGCTCTTGCTGCCAGCCATTCAAAGGCGTCGGCCCGGACACAATCGTGGCGGCAGGCTGCCACGCCGGGAACCGCTTGATTCAATGCGAAATTACGCCGCGCTGCGGCGAGGGCGTGTTCGCTGAGATCGAGATCCACGACTGATTTTGCCCGACCGCGTGCGGCGTAGAGCGAAAACCCGCCGGAAAAACTGAAGGCGTTCAGCACGTCGCGGCCGCGCGCCAGCGACTCGACGCGCCGCCGGTTCTCGCGTTGATCGAGGAAGAAGCCGGTTTTCTGTCCTTGCCGCACGTCGGATTCGAAGCGCAGGCCGGATTCGAGAAAGACCACCGGGCTGTCCGGCTTTTCGCCGAGAAGAAGCTGGCCGTCGTCGCGGTGACCATGTTCTTTGGCGAGGCATTCCATATTCCGGCTGAGACGGAGCACGAGCCGCTGCGGATGGAGTGCGGCCCGAATGCAGCCCACGACTTCATCCAGGCACGGCAACCACGCGGCGGTGTAGAGCTTGAGCACGAACGTCCGATCGTAACGATCGAGCACGAGCCCCGGCCAACCGTCGCTTTCGCCGTTGACGCAGCGATAGCCGTTGGTCTGCGCGTCGAATAATCCCTCCCGGCGCGCCAACGCCTGCTTCAGCCGCCCCCCGCCACCAGGTCGTGTCGATCGTTGCCGGCTTGCCCGTGTGCAGCACGCGGACGCGGAGAGGTGACTCGGGATCAAACAGGCCGATGGCCAGAAACTTGTCGTGACGATCGAAAATGACGGCAAGTTCGCCGAGTCGGCCGGGGCGGTTCTCCGCGCGGATGCTGTCGGCGAACAGCCACGGATGACCGGAGCGGATGATGGTTTCCGCGGTCGCGGTGATGAGCAATCGCAATCGTGGAATGGGCACGGCTTGCATCTTGCGCGCAGCTTGCGCCAAATCCCCCTGAAGTTCAAACTCGCAGCCCCATCCCGTTCGAGGCGATGAGCAGCGCGTTAAACCAGAACAACGCCGGGGTTTGCTGCTTGGAGTGCGTCAGATTCTCGTCGAACGCCGCGCGCGCGGGCATCGCCCAGGAGCCTGCGGGGTGCGCCATAGCCCCGCTGGCTCCTTCTCTGGGCTACAGCCCGTTGTTCCTGATCCTTGCTGCGGGACGTTCTGTTCCGCCCTGGCCCCGCAGCAAAGCCACCGAGGCCGTCTGACAGAGAACAGAGGGCCATTCAAGCTCGCCCCGGCGCTTCTCCTTTCCGCTGGGGCAAGCCTTCTTCAGTGTAAGCAACCGACCCCCGGCCTATGATGGCACAGGACGTTCCCCAGGGGAAAGTGGGTTACTGATGAGCCCGCATTTCAGGTCAAATGTGACGGTGACCGGTCAGATGACATCAAAAGTCGGTGAGAAATGCGGGCTAACGGGGCGATTTGTGGTTACTGACACCCTGCTTCCAGTTGACCTATCCCGTAGCCTGATAGAACTGACGCGACTCTTAAATGAATCAGAGTCACAACGCGAAAGGCATGAGATGAAGAAGTCAGTAGGAACACCACTGTTCAATGGGACCGCACGCATGTTGGCCATTCTCGGCTGTCGGCACGATTCGACAGCATTTCGTGGCCCCTGATGTCGGCAAACGTCGCCAAGAAGTCTGCGGGTCGATCATCAGGATTGCGGTCATGATCCCGCTCGCGCCGTCGTCCGGCCGGGCGAAGCGATGGTTCCCCCAAGAATCAACCGGACAGACTCGATTCTCCGAAGCGATGAACCAAGGCTCTGACCACGCGCGAGGCCGGGTCACCGCCGCGCATCTCGGGATTGGAGACCAGCGCGTGCGCCGGTTATCTGACCAACCGATAGAACCTCGTGCTCCCCGACAAGTCTTGGGTGACACTCACCGAATTGCCGTTCGTGATGACGGACGCCACCACGTGGCTCCAACCGGATACCAGATCATCGCTCGATTGCGGCATGAAGTCCGAAGCCCAACTTGGCCACGAAACCCAACAGGTGTCGTTGGTCTTTCGAATGGTCAGGGCCGGCTTGAGGCCGGTGGCAATCCAGGCTTCCCATTGGCCGGCGGGATTGATACCGAAACCAACGATGGTGTTGCCATCAGCAGAGATGCCGCGCGCAGCGCTCAGTTGCCAGCCAGTCAGGTCCAGTCCGTAATCCCCGCCCAGGACCGCATGGAGGTTCCTGATGCCGTGTTGAGCGTCCCAAATGAATGCGCAGTCATCGCGGTTTTGATTCGGATCCCCGACGATGACTGCGCCATTGGCGGAGGCGGCAAATGCCGTGCTCCAGGTATCGCAAGGCAGGAATCCAAGGTGGAACAGGCCAGATTCGACCGTCCATCGGAACGGGTCTTCCACGCCGGATTCACCGCGTCCTAAGATCACCAAGCCGTCGGCGGAAATTCCGTAGGCGATGCTGTTGAAGTAGCCCCCAGGGAAGTCGCCCAGCGCCACCATGCCGGTGTCTGCCGTCCATCGGAAGGCTTCAGCCACCCCGAGCGATGCATTCGAGGAACTGCCGCAGCCTGCGATGACAGCCCCGTCAGCGGAGACGCCGTACGCGATGCTGTCGAAGTTGCCGCCCGGCAGGTCGCCCAAACCGACCATCCCCTCCGTCGCGGTCCAGCGAAAGGCTTCACGGCGCGTCCCCGAGAAGCCGGAGCGACTCTCACCAACGATCACCGAGCCATCGGCTGAGACGCCCGAGGCAGAACTATAGAAGTCACTGCCAGGAAGGTCGCCCAAGCCGACCATCCCGGTGGCCTGGGTCCAACGGAAGGCTTGACGCCCAACGGATGAACTGCTGCTGCCAACGATGACCGAACCGTCGGCCGAAACCGCGTGCGCCATGCTCGAGAAACTGCCCCCAGGCAGATCGCTCAAGCCGATCATGCCCTGGGACACCGTCCAGCGGAAGGTTTCGGTGCCCGAGGCCGACGTGCTGTAACCCACGACCACATTGCCGTTGGCCGATACCGCCCTTGCAATGCTGACAAAGGTTCCCCCCGGCAAATCGCCCAGGCCCTGGAAACTGGCGGCGGAAGCGCAAAGGGCAAGGCACCCGCTGAGCACTGCGGAGCCGAGAAAAACGCAGCCGCGTCGCTCGGTGTGACAGTGCGGGCGGTTCCGGCAGGCGTGACGCTGGGAGGCAGGGAAGTCACTTCGTTGGTGCAGTCGGTTTCGCATACGCTGGAATCAACCGGTAGCGGACGTGGACTTGGCTGAGGTCGGAGCCCGCTGGTGCGGGGAGCAACTGCATCACGCCAGTGCCACCTTCGCTGGTACGGAAGAAGAAGGTGTTGGTGCGACTGCGGCTGTCGAGGCGGACTTCGGCCTGGCGTTGGACGGGGGCAATGGCCAGGCGGACTTCGTCGGGCGCGGCATCCCACCGCGCGGCATCCACAGGCAACACCGCCATATTGAACTGCAGCGGATTCGATTGCAGGGTTCCTCGCCAAAAGCTCATCAACCCCATCCCGCCCATGTCACCGTTCACGTGTTCAGCTCCCCTGCCCACGAATTGAGCCATGAGCCGGTATTGGCCGTTAGTCAGGTTGGTCTGCGGCTCTCCGGTGGCTGGACACCAGAATTGTTCCAGGCTAAGCGGCAAAGTGTAGGTCGCGCCGGCCTGAAGTCCGACGACCAAATCATCCACCCGGCCCGCAACGCCCGGGAATCTCTTGTTCGCGAACTCAAGCACCCTGGTTTGGCGCTGGGCGTCAGTAAGAATCAGGCTGATGGCCTGAGGTAAATGAACGTTTCCATTGGCCATGCTGATCCCCACGTTCAGTTGCACATCTTTGTCCCCGACGTTGCGAATTCTGACCTCGAACCTGTTTGTTGCCAGCAAGTCCGACTCCGCGATGGAGCTGAGCGACATCTGCAGACCGTTGCTCGCCACACCCCAGGAAGAAGTTGGGGTGGCGAGCAACGCCGAGGGGGCGGGCATGGATTGCCGCCGCACCAGCGTGTAGCGGACCTTCACGGCAGGTGGGTTGTCGCTCCGGCCTCCCAATTCCAGAAAACCGATGCCGCCTTCGCAGGTATGAAAGACATACGTGCCGGTCATCTCCTTGCCCACCTGCAGGTCAGCCACGGCTTTCGCCGGTTTCCGGTCCAGCACCCAGAAGTTCACCGCTGCTTGTGGGGTGAGATCCTCCGGTCGAACGACCTTGGGCACGGGGACGGTTGCCGCGCGCAAACCGAGACCGAAAACCATGCTGGTGTCTTTCTCTACAGCCACCCACAAATCGAATTTCTCCTTCCGTGCCCCAAGGCGGATTTCCTCGTTGTGGAGTGCTAACGCGTCAAGACTCTGCTGTCGGCGCGTGTCCAGGTCCAGCAGGGCGACGGGATGTCTTTCGTCGAGCGGCAGGACCATCTCGACCGCGGGCGCAAAGGGCCCAACCGGGGGTTTGCTCCACAGCGCGTTGGCCCTGCCCTGCCGCCAGCCCCATTGGGAACCGGGATGCTGCGAAACCCAGTCGTCTTCTTGATACAGGCCGAGGTTGGGCCGGACCCGCAGCGCGTAATAAGCATCAAGCCCCAGGAGCGCCACCAAGAGCGCGAGCGCGCCGCCCGAAACCGCCACCACAGATAAACGCGCCCGACGCAGCGGCCAGGCCGCCCACACCATCGCCGCCAGCGAGCCTGACCAGAGCGCCATGTGCCAAAGCTCACCGGTCGATTCCGGACGATGCACCGCGGCCTGCAAGATGGTTTCAAGCAGGCAAAGCTGAAGGACTCCAACCAAGGCGGCTCGCGGCACCGTCTGCCGGAGGAGCTTGCGCCAGCCTCGCTCGGGCGATTCTGCTTTCTTCTCCGTGGCATGATGCGACTCTGGCGCCGCCTTTGGGAGCGAGTCCTTCTGAGCCGAATCAACCGCGATGCCCTCCACGTCCGTCCTGACCTGGCTGACCTGTTGGTAACGCCGCTCTGGTTCCCGCGCCAGCGCCCGCAACACCACTTCATCCAATCGCACATCCACCTGCACCTTGTGCGAGGGCACTTCGATTGGCTTGCCAGGCAACTCGCCGGTGAGCATTTGGTAGAACACCACTCCCAGCGAGTAGATGTCCGCCCGGTGGTCCACTTCGGCGGGATGTTCCCGCTGTTCCGGCGCCATGTATGACGGCGTGCCCATCACCTTCCCCGCCTCGGTCAACGACACCGACCCGGCGACGGTATTCCCTGAAGCAAGCGGTTCCGCGTCGGACCCCACCAGCTTCGCCAAACCAAAATCCGCCACTTTCACCCGCCCCTGCCGGTCCATCAGAATGTTCTCGGGCTTGATGTCCCTGTGGATGATCCCCTGGTCGTGGGCGTATTGCAGCGCGTCGCAAATCTGCGGCACAATGGCGAGCGCCTCGCGCGCCGGAATCCGCTCGGCTTCCAGCAAATGCCGGAGGCTCATCCCATCCACAAACTCCATGAGAAAGAAGAACAACCCGTCGGCTTTGCCGAATTCGTAGAGCGTCACGATCCCAGGGTGATTCAGCTTGGCCAGTGCTTTCGCCTCGCGTGTGAACCGCTCGGCAAACGCGGGCTCCTGGCCGATTCCCGGCGGGAGGATCTTCAAGGCCACCACCCGATCCAGCGTCTTCTGCCGGGCCTTTTAGACGGCGCCCATGCCGCCTTGGCCGATAAACCCCAGGATTTCGCATTGCGGAAACAGGCGCGCCACCTCGTCCACCGTAGGGGCCACAAATGAGGCTCTCCCGCTACCCGCGTGGCTGTCGGGTCCGAGGTCCACGCCCGTCCCCAGTCCGGCCTTGAACAGGCACTCCGGGCACAGGCCGTGAGGCGCGTTCGCCTCAACCGGCCTCTGGCAACCAGAGCAAATCCTCTCTGCACTCATAACGGTCGTTCCGCCCCTACTGAGCAGTTCTATAGGGGATCGGACGCTTCCCAGCCCGCCACGCGATCGTCTGTCGCCTGCTCAGCCCGGCCTGGTTGGCGTCTCGAAAGAAGCGGTCGGAGCCCCGAGGAATCCCTCGTGGAGGAACACCGGACGATAGCCGTGCTCGGTCACCCAGCGGATGGCGGCGTCGAGCCGCTGGGGGTGATCGGGAATGTAATTCGCGTAGAACGGCCAGAAGTACTGTTCGTGCGTGAACAGGTCCATGATCTCCGCCTGGTTGGGATCATTCGAGAGCGGCTCCAGCGTGGGCGCGATTTGGTCCAGGGGCGTGCTGTTGCAGACGATGTCCACGCGGGAGAAGACAATCCCGCTATCGAAGTGTTTCCAGCAGTCGTGTCGGGAGAGATACTCCGAGACGGTGTCGTCGAACCGGTAGTTCACGTCATAGCGCCCGCTCCATTGGACGAAGTAGCCGCTCAGCGCCCGCACGCCGCGATCGAAGAGCGGCTTGAGCGATTCCTTTCGCGTCATCCCCCAGTGGATCACAGTCGGAGGAGCGTAGCTTTGGGCCCCGGCGAATCGGTGGATTTGCTCGGCCACCTGATCGAAATCGGCGATCAGTTTCTCCGGTGACACATCTTCATACGGGCGATCGGGCTTGTCCGCATGGGCGTGGAAAGCCAGCTTGAGCCAGTCCGCACAGTCGCGCCACTCGCCTTTGTAGCGGTCGGAGAACTGGGTCAGGTCGAAGCCATCGGCCGTGGTGTAATAGATGTTGACGGTGAACTTGACCCCGTAGTCCTGGTGCAGCTTGCGGAGCAGCGCCAGATAGAAAGAATCGAAGAGCGAACGGTACTGCTTCTGGTGAATATCGCGCAGAAAGAAGCTGTTGTCATCGATCGAGAAACGGTACCGGGGAAAGGAATGCCGGTCCCAGACAACACGCACCCGGTGATCGAGGCGGCCTGAGCTCCCCGCGCAGGTGGCCGTGATGGTCGTCTCATGCTCGCGCAACACGACGTCCGCGGAGAAGGTCCCGCCCCGGCGTTCGGCCTCCCGGCCGCAGACCATGACCCGCGCGTCCGCGGGGGCGACGCCGGAAACCCGTATTGCCAGTCCGCCATCCACCGCCTTGCCATGGCGGCGGTTCAAGACGGCTCCATCGAAGGGCTCGCTAATCCTGAAGGCCGAGGCGCCGGCCGCCACTGCGCTCAGGCGGTCTCCCCAGACGATCCCTGCCGTGCCCAGTGCGGCCGATCCCAGGAAGTCACGGCGCCTCATTCGCTGTTGTTTCATGCTGTCGATTCCCCGCCAGGCGGCGCGGACTTGGTGCCCACGCTTTCAGATGACCATCGGACATTACCAGGGCGCGCAGGCCCGTGTCGAGCGAGATGTCCAGGCGGGAGTCGTCCGTCGCATCGCAAAGAAAGTCCTGGCCGAGCAGGCGAAGGTGAAGCGCACCTGGCCTGCGCGCGCCATGGTCCAAGTGTCATCCGATGCTGCCAACGTGCGGGTAACCGCGGATCTTGCCATCCGTGGTCACGAGCGTCAGCCGTTCGTGACGCGCCGTGGCGATAAGCACACGATCCGCCGGATCACGATGAATGGGCGGCGGAAGGCTGTAGGCTTCGGCCATGATTTCCGCGGTAATGGGAAGACAAGTCCACGCCGTTCGATTCAGCAAGACGTTCCACCAAAGGCGCCAGTGCTGTTTGAGGGTGATCTTCTCGCGCTCGCAAAGGCAGGCGAGTTCCGCCACAGAAATCGCCGAGACGAACACGTCACCAGCCGGCGCATCGTCAATCAGCCTGAGCGTGGCCGCCGACAGGTCGGTGGCGTTCTCCGCTATGAACAGGATGGCGCAGGTGTCGAGAAGATATCGCATGGCGGATTCACTTCAGCATTCCCCAGTCTTCCTCCGCGATGCACGGTTCGGCCAGGTCGCCATGGATTCCCACCGTACCCTTCATGCAGCCCACAACCCTTCGTTCCGGTTTGCGGATGGCAGGGTTGTGAATCGGTTCGACGCGGGCAAGCGGCACGTTGCGCCGGCAGACGATCAGTTCGCCCCCCTGTTCCACCAGAGCGAGCAACTCGGAAAACCGGTCTTTGAACTCAGCAACATTGACGGTCCTGTTCATAGCCATGAACATGGCCATCTATCTGGCCAAAAGCAAGGTAGATTCCGAGGTATGGCGACTGCTCGGGAAACTGGAATCGGCGGTGAGGACTTTCACAGGCGACATCACGCTGACCGACGACAATCAGCGGGCCCAGGCTCAAGCTGTGGAATAGTCACCGCTCGGCCTTGAGCGTGGCACAGGCGAAGAGGCCGCCAGCGGTGCTGCCCGGATGGGCGGCGAAGCGGACCACGACGGACTTTTTTCCTTGGGTAAGTGCGGCGGGCATCGCGTACTCGATGTCGAAGAACTCGCCGGGTCGGTTCTGGCTCAAGGCCTGCGTGACGATGCGTGTGCCGTTGACGAGGATGTCAAAAACCCGCCCCGAGTCGCTCCCCCAATAGGTGCAGTGCAGTGTCACCGGAACATCGGGCAGGACGCCCAGTTCATACTCGAACCACCCGCGTTCGGCATCCCGCCAGCGCCGCTGAACATGCCTTCCATCGCGCGTGTTCTCGCCCTTCAGGTGATGGGCCTGCTCGGATTCGGCGACGCCGATCTCGACGGCGTCGATCGTCCGCGCGGCCCGGGCGGCCTGTCGCGCCGCCTCGCGGGCTTTGGCTGCCTCGCGCGCGCTGCGCTCGAATTGGATCCGCTGCCACCCAGCCTCGTCCGTCAGCCGCCAGTACACCGCATAGTGCTGGTCGAACAGTCGGTGGTACGGCACGAGGGTCACATCACCCGGCCGGCCCGCGCCGTTGGTGCGGAAGGCCAAGGGCCGGCCCTCGACCGGGCGAATCCAGGCCCGCGGGTCGCGCTGCGTCGCCACCATCACGGGCGCCTCGACGATGCGATCCGCGGGAAACTCGAACCAGTTGCCCGTCGTGTAGACCAGGTCCCGCGGCACGTCGACCTTGCCCAACTCGCCGGCCAGGACCAGCGGGCCGTACATCACCGCCACAAGATCCGGATCGTCGGGCATAGGACACAGCCAGAGACGCATTGGCATCTGCATCTCGACCTCCGTCTGGTCCCGCCAGGTGCGGCGGATCGACAGGAACGATCCGTGCTGCGCCGTCACGGCCTGATCCTGGCCGTCGATCTTCAGGGTCACACCCTCGGTCGCCCATTGGGGCACGCGCAGACGCAACTCGAACTCGGTCGGGGCTGCTGCCCCGATGGTCAGTCTCGTCGCGGAGGTGTCGGGGAACGTTGTGTCCTGGCGCACGGTGACGCCCTGATCGCGCCAGGTCAGCTCGCTGGCGATGAACTGATTCACCCAGAGCGTTCGGTCGTTGTGAAAGTAGATCGTGTCGCCGTACGTGGCGTGGTTCTCGAGGCCGGTCCCGGTGCAGCACCAGAAGGAGTCGCGGGGCGTGTTGAAGTACTTCCAATGCCCCGACGCCAGAGTGACGAAGTACATCATCATCCCCGTGCGCGGGTCCTGGGTCGCCAGGATCGAGTTGATGAGGTTGCGCTCGTAGTAGTCCATGTACTCCGCGCGGGGCTCCCAGGCGAACAGGTGGCGCGTCAGCTTGAGCATGTTGTAGGTGCAGCAGGTCTCCTGGGTGTGGGCATCGAGTTGGTCGGCCAGGCGATAGGGATCGCTGCGCCAGTGCTCGTCGACGGACGTTCCGCCGGTGCAGTAGGTCCGCCCGTGAACGATGGTGCGCCAGAAGAACTCGGCGATGTGCCGGTTGGCGGGGCTGCCGGCCAGTTCGTATTGGCGGGCGGTGCCGATCACATTGGGAATGAACGAATTGACGTGCAGCCCCTTGAACTCGTCGCGGTGGAGCATCAGCGGCTGGTTGTACGCGTCGGCATCGAACCGCCCGGCCAGATCCAGCCAGACCTTATCGCCTGTGACGCCATACAAGTTGGCCAGCGCCTCGTTCATCCCCCCCTGCTCGGTGTGCTCGAGCATCTTCTGCATCGCCGCACGGTCAAGAGCATCGAGGCGTTCCTTGGCCCAACGCGCCATGCCCCGGGCGATTTCCAAGGCCTCGGCATTGCCGCAATAGACGTGCATGTCGATCAGGCCGGCCCAGATCTTGTGCAGCGTGTACCACGGGGCCCAGACCTGCTTCAGTGCAATGACGCGGTCGATCTGCTCCTCGGGATAGGCGCTGAGGTAGCCCGAGCCGAGGGCCTTCTGGCACTTGGCCAGCTCGCCGACGATGGCGTCCGCCCTCTCTTTGAGCTCCTGATCGCCGGTGCTGGCGAACATCAGCGCACAGGCCGACAGGTAGTGGCCCATCGTGTGCCCGCGCAACTCCGTCTTCTCCCACCCGCCCATGGACTCGCCGGGCGTCGGCAACCCCGCCGTCCGGCGGAAGTGCCACAGCAGGCGGTCCGATTCGAGATCGTGCAGGTAGCGCCTGTTGCGTGCCATCGCCTCGCGGAATGGCCCGTCCAGCAGCCGGACGTCGCGCAGGTCGAAGGGCCGGGCCTGCAAAGAGACCACCTCCCGACCGCTGGGCCAGACGGACGCGTCCGCGGGGGCATTCGAGAGCCCAATGAGATGGGCAAGTATCGCGAGGCAAACGTTGCGCTGCATGCAATGATCCTGGTTCTGACCCGGTGGCGACAGTCCTCTGCCGTCGCTGCACCAGGGCCGTGATTTGCCTGCCGGTATCAAAACGAGATTCCGGCGTCAAGGCTCTCGGGGGCAAGCCCTCGAGGATGCAGCGCGTCTGCAGGTCGCCGCTGGGAATCGAGTTTGCGCCGCGTGGGGCCTGCCTGCCGGGCGCATTGGCGCCTGTGGTCCCGCTCTCAATCCTCGAGTTGCCCGGCCGCCGCGAGGGGAAGCCGGACCGTGACGGTGGTGACTTCGCCGGGTTGAGAGGAGAAAGCGATGCTGCCGCCGTGGGCCCGCACAATCCACTGGGCGATGGCGAGGCCGATGCCGCAGCCCTCAACGCCGCTGCCGTGAGCTGCGTCGCCTCGGAAGAAGCGGTCAAACACGCGCGGCAGATTCTCCGAGGCGACTCCGGGTCCGCCATTGCGGATCAGCAACTCGGCGCTGTCGCCCAGGCGCTGAAGGGCCATCTGGACGGAGCCGTGGGGCTGGTTGTGCTTAATGGCATTGTCTGTGAGATTGAGGAGAAGTTGTTTCAATCGGTGCCGGTCGCCCTGGACTGTTGTCTCATCGCAGGTTTTCAATTCGACGGTGATCATGCCGGGCCGGGCCAGCAGTTGGGCATCGGCGAAGCTGTCGCGCACCAGTTCATCCAGGCGAACGGGCTCGAGGGCCAGCGTCACTTGGCCGGCGTCGGCTTTGGCCAGGAGCGTGAGCGAATCCACAATCCGGGTGAGGTGGACGATTTGGTCGATCTGATTGGCGAAGATCTCACGCTGTGCCGCCGGGGTGGCGCTGTCGCGCAGTGCCGTTTCGGTCTCGGCGCGCAACACGGTCAGCGGCGTCTTGAGTTCGTGCGAGGCGTTGAGGGTGAATTCGCGAATATGAGTGAACGATTCGTCGAGCCGCGCCATCATCGAGTTAAAGACGTCGGTGAGGCGTTCGAGTTCATCGCCGGTGCCGGTTGGCGGGAGCCGTTCCTGGAGATTGTTGATGTGAATCCGCTCGGCGGCGCGAGTCAGGACTGTGATTGGGGCGCAGGATTTCCGGAGCAACCACCAACTGCCCAGGAAGAGCAGAAGCGTGGTGGGCAGGGCGTAGTAGAGCAGGACTTCGCCGACTTCCTCCCAGGCGGGTTCCGGTTGTCTTCCTTGAGTCTGGCGCCGCTGCCCCTCGACCCATTCGTAGTGCAGCGCTCCAGCCAGCAGGGCGAGCGACAGGAACAGGACGCCCCCCATCCAGAGCATGAGTCGTGTTCGAATCGTCACGATGGCTCCTTGAGCACGTAGCCGACGCCCCGCACGGTGTGAAGGAGCTTCGGTTCGAAGCCGGCGTCGATCTTCTCGCGCAAGCGCATGATGTAGACATCCACCAGGTTGCTGCCGGGATCGAAATCGTAGTCCCAGACCTTCTCGACGATGGCCATCCGTCCGCAAATGCGGCCGGCCGAGCGCATCAGGAACTCCAGCAACAGGTACTCGCGCGGCGCGAGATCAATCGGTGTTCCGCCCCGCTTCACCTTGCGGGTGACCGAGTCGAGCGTGAGATCCGCGATGCGCAGGACGGGAGTCTTGGCCTCGCTCTGCCGGCGTCCGAGCGCCCGGACGCGCGCAAGCACTTCCTCGAGGGCAAAGGGTTTGGGCAGGTAATCGTCGGCGCCGGCGTCCAATCCCTCAATTCTTTCGCCGACCTCTCCGCGCGCGCTCAGCAGCAACACCGGGACCGTGATTCTCCGCTCCCGCATCTGGCGGACCACGCTCAGACCGTCGCGGCCCGGCAACATGATGTCGAGCACGATCACGTCGAACGGAGTGTTGGCGGCGGCGAGGAGCGCCTCGGAGCCGTCGTGCAGCACGTCCACCACGTGGCCCTCGGCCTGCAGCGCCTTGCGGATGAACGAGGCGGTCTTGTGTTCGTCTTCGACTACGAGCACACGCATGATCTCCAGAGTAGCGGAGGTCCCTGCCGGAGACAATGCGGGGTTGCGAGTCGGAGAATCGGGTGGGAGGGTTGGGTTCACAGGTCCTTTCGGGTCCCGCCCTTATCCTTTACCGGCATCCTCAAGAGGCAGCCTCCATGTTTCCGCGGGAGCCAGCACCCGCTCCAGAACGGCATCGGCGCGCCCCGAAGCGCTCGACACGACCCGGATGCGCACCGGCTGATCGAATGGCGATTGGTTGAGAACCGAGATCTCACCCGCCCCGTCGCCGCGCCGCACGACAAGATCGTGGCCTTTGGTCTTCACGAGCTCCAGACGGTCCAATCGAACCAGCAACGGACCATAGAGCGTCGCGATTCGCGAGGACTTGTCCCCGGGAGGACGATTGCCCACGATGCGGACAACGGGCGGGCCTTGGGCTGGCCAGCGGGCGATTTCGCGCAGAGCGGGCGTCTCGGGCCCGAGTTGCGCGAGCAGCTTGTCATAGTCCGACACGCAAACGTAGGCCGGGTAGTCTTGCTGGAGCAACTGCGCCGCCCGCTCAAACGAGGCCAACGGCCAGGCGGTATTGAGGTAGAATTGCAGGGCAAAAGGTGTGTCGACGTGAACGAGCGGGAAGCGTTCTCCCCAGCACTCACGGACGGCTGCCGCGACTTCACGCATCCCGAGCGTGGTCCGAACGCGCCTGCTACGCCCCAGCAGGACATGATGGTAGAGCATGAGCGATGCGAGCACGAGGACACCCAGCCCGCTCGTGGCGCAGATCAATCTCTTCGTTGACCACAACTGAACCCAGCGCCCCAGTTCACGTCCCGCCAACAAGGCGGCCGCCGGAATCAGCGGAAAAATCAGGCGGCCGCGTTGGTGAGCGGCGACGCAGAAAAGCACCAGGCCCGAGAAGAACCAGCAGAACAGGAATCGCTCGAAGCGCCGGGTGGCAGAGGCACGGGCTGGGTCGTTCCAGACGCGCCACCAGGCCACCACGGCCACCAGACTCCACGGCCCAAATTCCTTGAGGAAGCTCCACGGCGGTTCGTAGAAACCGAGCAACACGGTTTCATGGCGCCCTGTTCCGGTCGCGTGGGCTGCCAGTTCGCGCCCGAGCATCTTCTGAATCACGGGCGATCCCGCTTCCATGTAGGCCAGCGCAAACCAGCCCCCGCAGATCCCCAGGAACAAGAGCACGCCTGGCCAGTGCGAACCTCGCAGGCGCGTTTCGTGGCCGGTGCGCCGCTCCCAGAAATGCGCCAGCAGGCCCCCCGCGCCCAGCACCAGCGCGATCGGTCCCTTCGCCAGCGTGCCGATCGCCCCGGCCAGCCAAAACCACGTCCAACCGCGTCCGAGGGACCATGCGCGAAACGCGGCCAGTGCCGCGAGCGTGACGGGCAACGCCAACAATCCATCATAGCGCGCGGTGACCATCTGTCGCGCGCCCGCCGCGGAGAGCAGGTAAATGACGGCGCCCAGAAGGCCCGATCGCCAGTCGAATTGCCGCTTGCCCGCGGCCAGGAGGAGCAGGGCGACGCCAACGGTGGCCAGTGCGGACGGGAGGTAAAGGGCGAAGCGGTTGATTTCGCCGAAGGCAAGCGTCGCGAGACCGGCAATCCACATCAAGAGCGGCGGTTTGGAGGCCACCGCGCCTGTCACGTCGTGTTGGACGATCCAGCGCCCGTTTTGGACTGCGTCGAGCACGTAGCTCCCGACACGCCGTTCGTTATCCATCAAATTGGGATAGCCCGAGAGGGCGATCGCGAACATGGCCGTCCCCAGCGCCGCGACGAGGAGGTAGAGCGTCCAAGTCGGCGGCGCAGTGGGGCAAGGGAACGTCTCCGTTTCGGATCGGGCAGGCTCGTGTCCGTGCGCGTCCCCGGGCGGCTCGTGTTTCGTGATGGCGGCGTTCACGCTGCGCCAACTGTCTCGCCTCCGTGTGAAAGCAGGATGAACCGTGAATGACAAAACTGTCATCCGGCTTTCATTTCGGCGCCATCTCGATCCTCCATTGTGCCAGCCAATGATGAGTTTCATAGCGCTTGGAGCGGATGCAGGCGACGCCTCGCCTCACACTCGTTTCCGACAACCCCGCGCATGAGTCCGGGGGATGCCTCATTCTCGGTCGTGGTTCCCTTCTACAACGAGGAGGACAACGTGCGTTCTGTGCTCGAAGAACTGCGCGCGACGCTCCCACGGGCCGAAATTGTCGCTATCGACGACGGAAGCAGCGACCGCACCTGGAGGGCTGTCAGTGAAATGACGGGAATCCGGGGACTGCGGTTCGCCGAGAATCTCGGGCAAAGCGCCGCGATTTACCACGGACTACACGCGTGTACGGGTGCGGTCTGCGGTCTGATGGACGGTGACGGCCAGAATGATCCCGCCAGTTTCTGGCCGCTCCTCGATGCATTTCATGGCGGCGGCGTGGATGTCGTCTGCGGCTATCGGGAGGATCGGCATGACGCATGGAATCGAAAGGCTGCATCGAGGATCGCGAACGCGATTCGCCGCGCGTTCCTCCACGACGGCATCCGCGACACCGGCTGTTCTCAAAAGGTGTTCCCGCGACAGGCGGTGGACCTGCTGGTCCCGTTCCGGGGACTGCACCGGTACCTGCCCGCGATCTTCCGGCAGGCGGGACTCCGCCTGGCCGAGGTGCCAGTCCGGCATCGCCCGCGCTTCGCCGGGACATCGAAGTACAACAACTGGTCGCGTGCCCGCGCGGGGGCCTTCGACCTGATCGGCGTCGCGTGGCTGCTCCGCCGGCAACTGCCCCGGGCCCGAGTCCAGGCAACCAAGTGAATGAATGACACGTTGTTCCGAGTTGATCTGTTTGACGTCGCAGTGGTGATCACACCGTGGAAGCTCATCGGGTACTTGGGTGTCGCTCTCTTCGCGGGGCGCTGGTTCGTCCAGGTGATCGCGTCGCACTCGGCGCGCCGCTCCCAATTCCCGCGCCTGTTCTGGTATATGTCGCTGCTGGGCAGCCTGCTGCTGCTCTCCTACTTCAGTCTCAGCAACAAGAGTGATTCGGTTGGCGTGCTTTCCAACCTGTTTCCCGCGGCCATCGCGGCCTACAACCTGTTTCTCGAGGCACGGCACGACCGCCGTCAGGCCGGTGTGAGCCGCTCAGCGCAAGGGGCCTCGAGCTGAAGCGATGACGCATCCGCGACCCAGCACCGTTGGTCCGGTTGGCGAAGAGCGCGGACGACCGTGCGGCGCCGCAACCCCCGGGACGCGCACGGCCATGACACCTGTCAGGCAACCGATGCTCGAGTCTGAATCGAGTTGCGGCCGATACTCGGAGCGAGTGGCACTGGCCGTGTTCGTCGTGATCGCCTGTTTTGCCCTGCTGGGCGGGCGCGGCCCCAACGAACCGGACGAGGGGCGCTACGCGGAGATCAGCCGCGAAATGTCGAAGAGCGGAGACTGGCTGAACCGCGAGCTGAAGACCGACCAGTCATTTTGCTGCGTGTGGTGGTTGATGATTGGCTGGGTGGTGCCTCCGTTTCTGGTGCTTTCGTTGAGCGGCTCGAAGCTGATCACCTACGTGCTTCCCCTCTATCCCGCACTGGCCCTGGCGATCGGGGGATGGTGGGAGCGGGTGGGAAGCAGGTCCGATCTGACCTGGCATACCGCAAGCATCGCAGGGTTTTTCGGTAGCCTAATTGTGGCCCTCGTGGCAGCTCTGCGGTTCACCACGCACACGATACCCGCCGTGCCGCTGCCCCTGCTCGGGGTTCTGGTCCTGGTCGCACTGGGCATGGGCGCCCTGACCGTGCCGGTCAAGCCCAAGGCCTCCGTGCTGGGAGGCGGTTTTGCGGCAGCCTCATTGGCCGTATGGATCCTTCTGCTGAGCCAAGCCGCATCGTGGAATGACCTGATGGGGGTCGGAGCATCCATGCGGAGCCTGGCGCAACGAATTCGTTCTGAGACTGGCAACGAGCCGATGGTCTTCGTCTACGGAGTCAACGTGCCGGGATTGGACTGGTATTTGTCGCGTCTGATCCACGTTTCCGGAGACCGCGTGGATCATCTCTTGCCGGCGACGCCCGCCCAGCAGGCAAGACTGCTCTCCTCGCCCGCACAATGCTCGACCCTTGCGCCGCCGGGGCAGCCGGTCTTTGGGGTGGTCAAGTTGACGAAAGTGGGCTCGGACTGGCCGACCAATACGTGGCGCGTTGTTGCGACCGCGGGGTCATTCGCCTTGATCCAGCGGATGGAGGGGGTCGCGAGCGATTCTTCGAAACCGCCTGTGCCGCTGGCCCGCACGCTTCACGGAGTCTCGATCGGCTCATCTCGGGTCAATGACTGACGCATCCGCAAGTGAAGCAGGCCGGCGGGTCTCGGCGCAACGGAAGGGAGAGGCATCAGTCCGCGGCATCGGAGGTCGAGAATCCGATTCCGCTGAACAAACCAGGAGTCGTTTCAACAGCGAGGTTTCCGCCAGGAAATACGCCCGTTCGCTGCATGGAACGGCGACACATCGGCGTGAAATGCTCTGCGTACGCCGGATGTTGGGGGGGCTGCCACCCGGATCGAAGGTGTTGGACCTGCCCTCCGGCACCGGACGGCTGCTGCCTCTTCTGGTTGAAATGGGATTCCCGGTGACCGAGGCGGATTCATCCGTGCACATGCTGGAAAAGGCTCAAGACTATGCGCGGACCCGAGGGATCGCTCAGGGCGTTGAATTCCGTGTCGAAGACGCCTTCTTGACCAGTTTCAAAGACGCCGCCTTCGACGCCATTCTCTGCAACCGCCTGTTCCATCACTTCCGGGAACCGGAGGTTCGTCGGCGCTGCCTGCGCGAGTTGGGCCGGATTTGCCGGGGCCCGATCGTCGTTTCTTTCTTCTGCGACTGCTCCTTGGGAGCTTGGATGTTTCGTCTGCGGAACTGGATTCGGCACAGAACGCCCACCGACCGAATCCCCATCCCGCGCACCCAGTTCATCGCAGACGCTGAGGCGACCGGGTTGCGGGTCGTTCAAACGCTGGCGACGCGTCGCTGGATTTCCAAACAGTGGTATGCGGTGCTCGAGAGAACTCGGCCAGAGACGGCCTAACACGCGTCGATTTCAGGATGTCCACACGGCGCGTCGAGGCGGCCGAACGGATCCCGAACCTCGACGAACTGCTTCGTTGCCTGCCCAAGCCGTTGCTCGTCCACTGCCCGGGCGGCCTGTCGCGCCGCCTCGCGGGCTTTGGCTGCCTCGCGCGCGCTGCGCTCGAATTGGATCCGCTGCCACCCAGCCTCGTCCGTCAGCCGCCAGTACACCGCATAGTGCTGGTCGAACAGTCGGTGGTACGGCACGAGGGTCACATCACCCGGCCGGCCCGCGCCGTTGGTGCGGAAGGCCAAGGGCCGGCCCTCGACCGGGCGAATCCAGGCCCGCGGGTCGCGCTGCGTCGCCACCATCACGGGCGCCTCGACGATGCGATCCGCGGGAAACTCGAACCAGTTGCCCGTCGTGTAGACCAGGTCCCGCGGCACGTCGACCTTGCCCAACTCGCCGGCCAGGACCAGCGGGCCGTACATCACCGCCACAAGATCCGGATCGTCGGGCATAGGACACAGCCAGAGACGCATTGGCATCTGCATCTCGACCTCCGTCTGGTCCCGCCAGGTGCGGCGGATCGACAGGAACGATCCGTGCTGCGCCGTCACGGCCTGATCCTGGCCGTCGATCTTCAGGGTCACACCCTCGGTCGCCCATTCGGGCACGCGCAGACGCAACTCGAACTCGGTCGGGGCTGCTGCCCGGATGGTCAGTCTCGTCGCGGAACCGATCACATTGGGAATGAACGAATTGACGTGCAGCCCCTTCAGCTCGTTGCGGTGGAGCATCAGCGGCCGGTTGTGAGATGGACAAGTATCGCGAGGCCAACGTTGCGCTGCATGCAATGATCCTGGTTCTGACCCGGTGGCGACAGCCCTCTGCGGTCAGATGCACCAAGGCAGAGAATCGCCTGCCGGAATCGGAACGAGGTTCTTGCCTCAAGCCCCCTGCGTCAAGCCCTCATGGAACTCGGCCCTCCGAAATTCGTCGTCGGCCGGGCAGATTCCGGGGCATAGTCGGGCGAACGATCGGACCAAACGCCTGCGACGCTCCGTGAACCGTCGCTCTTCCTGCCCCACAATTGTCAAATATGAAGATGTGACCCCAAAGGCGCAGCGAACGTGCGCACGCCTTTGTGTTCTGGTGACGAACCGGGATGGCGCCCCGGCCGCCCCAGGATCCAGAACGGGAGGTCGACATCCGCCAGGCGCGCTTCCGACAGGAGTGCGAATCCGTGGCGCATGTAGAACCCGAGGTTCGCGACACGGAAGGTCTCGAGGCAGCAGGGGAGTTGTTGTGAAGCGGCATCTTCGAGAACCGCATCGAGCAGCGCGCCACCAATCCCCTCCCCCTGGCAGGCGGGACTGACGCTCAGGTGCAACAGGTAGAGGTGCCGGCCGGACATCAGACGCAGTCGCTGCCGCTGCACAGTCCGGGTCAAGGTGTGCAGGCGGCAACAGGCAGCCCAGCCCAGTTTGTAAGGCGCGCGCCCCCAGCCGCAACGGAGCAGGCGATAGAGAGAGGCGGTCGCCAGTTCGGACGGGAGGCAAATTGCGGTCCCGACTGGCGTTTCGCCTGCCACCGTCACCTGTCCATAACGTGCGCCGTACGCGACGAACGTACTCATCAGCCACATCAACTGCGCAGGCCGCCGCATCCTGTTCGGAAGCAAATACTGGATGGCGGGGTCGTCATGAAAGGCCGCAGCCATGCGGGGGCCGGCGACAGGGCGGTCCGCGGCCAGCAAGGGCTGGCAGCGGACCGTTCGTTTCGGCGTGAATGTTACCGACATGGCGCAGGGAACCGGGGGCTGGGCCTCAGAGCTCGGTGACGGGCACCCTGGCTTCATAGCGTCCGAGGATGCGGAGGATGATCTGGCCGGAATCGGAGGCCTCACGCGTGGCTGCCATTTCGATCGGTTGGGACTGCGGTTTGGCCTCGAGGGGCTTGAGCGGAACGGAGAGGAGCGCCTCCTTGGTCCGGCCCAGGATGGCGAGTTCCAACTGGCCTGGGGAGGCCCGGCGCACCGCCAGTGTGCATTGCACGACGGAGGCGGTTCCTTCGTTGTGGTTCACGTCCACGAGGCGAAGTTCGTGTGCGGGGATTCCCCAGCCATCCCGCATGGGGGTGAGGTGGTGGAGCCAGAGTTGGCCCACCGCGACGGGGCCGTGGTCGGGCTTGGCAAGCGCCTCGGGCGCGAGCTTGGCTTCAGGCAGGACCATGGCCCCGTAGTCTCCGTCACGCATGGCGACGGCCCTCTTGACGTCGACATCGGTGGCCAGGGGTGTCCCGGTCAGTTGCGGCAGGTCCAGACTGACGAGGAACGCGTATTTGAGCGTTTCCTCGCGACTGAGGTACTCCTGGGCCAGAGCGGTTTGCAGGGTGGCTGCGACTGCGAGTGCAATCAGGGTCTTCTTCATGGTTGCGATTCAATCAAGGTTTTCCCAACGTCTCAGATAACGCCACCGGACGCACATCGGTTACAGGTCATGTTGCCGACGTTTCTCTCGAACCTGATGCGCGGATCGATCGCGCGGGCGAAACTGAGGAACTCGGCGCGGTGCATTTCTTTGCAGGGGTATTCGCCCAAACCCCGTTTCAACCGGGCCTGCTGGGTGGGGCAGGACGGGACCGACAAGGTCACCTGGTCGTCGCTCTCCTCGATCTGGTAACCGATCAGAATGCTCCAGGGATAGAGTCGCAGAGCCTCGATGAAACCCGCCAACCCCTTCTTCTGGATGTGGAAGCGCGACACGAGATCCTTGGCCGCCAGACCGCCAACGCGCCCCCAGACCTGCTCGTTGATCGCCTCCGCCGCCGGCTGGCCAAAGCGCTCCGCCACCCGGATGAACCAGAAGGAGTCCATCACCCGGTAGTGGTGGAGGAGGAACTGCAGATAGGCACGCAGGTCGTTCGCGGACATGGTGGCGAAGGGTTCGGCTGTCATGGGAGTGTGGAGGTTTGTGAAATGCTGCGGCTTAATGGGCTTCATGGACCGTGACCGCAATCCATCTTCCATCATCCACCAACAACCATCAACCCGATCCATCAAACCGTTTTGCCGGCTCAATAATACCTGGATAAACCGACACTTTTGACGTTCATTAACACTGTTCGGCGAGGTTGGTCGCCACGACGCGAATGATGAGGACACGACCACGGCAGAACGGTGAGGCGAGCACGATGACCGACCTGCGCGTTGCCGTTGATTCGTGTCATTCGTGGTCGAGACTCAGCGGGAAGAGGAGAACCACGAATCACACGAACCACACGAATGGCCGAGCCGGATCCTGGCAGACGGGTGACGGGAATTCGGCGAACCAGACGGTCGAGGCCACGGCGACCCGCGGATCTGTCTGGAGCAGGAAAACCGGTGACGGCACGGGTGCGAGAGGTCTCCGCGCCTCACCTGATCGTTGGGCAAGGGACCATGGGCAACTGAAGCGATGACACGCGACTACAGCAAGCAGATCGCCGAGTTCTGGCCGACCATCATGCGCGCATGGCATGATTACGCAGACGAGTTGCCGGTCATTGAGTGCGATATCGTCGGCCGGAAGGTGTTGGCATATCCGGCGAGGGAATACATCAGCGACCTCTCAGCCCGCACCCGAGAGGTGACGCGACGCCAGTACCGGCGGGCTTGTGCCGCAGGTGGCATCATGGTTTTCATCCGGGACAACAGACATCGAGTTCTACAGTCGCAGGTTTACGTGCCTGATGACACATCCAAACCAAAGCCCAAGACGGTCCGACCAACGGGAGCCAGCCGCTCTGCCTCCAGGACACGCCGGACGCCAGGGGCGGCTGGCTCCCGTCGCTGACCTGCGTTATGCGCAGGCCCCGCAGCCAGCTCTTTGTCGCGTGGTGTGTTTTCGGAGCGGCGGCGCTCTGGTCGGCTTACGAATGGATCTTTGTAAACGAGGGACTCCGCTACTTCAGCCAGGATTGGTCCCGTGTCCTGTTGTTGTGCACGATCGTTGTCATCGGCACTCCGATCCTCCTCGGCTATCTGGCGCTTTCGGCAGAGTGCAGGCGGCGCGTTGAGCTTTGGGGTGTCGGTTGCCTCGCCGCGGCCACGACCGGTCTCGCACTTCACGTTCTTTACTCAGCGGCGCGGATGGCCGCATTTCTCAGCGAGACCGGCGGATTGTGGCTGTTGATAGCTTCTGTGTTGTTCCTTTGTATCATGGCGGCGGGCTTTTGGTGGGCGTTTTGGCGCGTCTGGAATCGGAAGCCAGTCTAATGCAGCAGACCTCACATGACCATCCGGCTTCAGGCCATGCCGGGATGGCGTCTCGGTTGGCATTGGAAGGCCCTTGACCCGGCGTCGGAGAACCGATACGGGACGGCCGGCATGACGAAAGGGGGATACACGATGGGAGCCATAGCATGAGTAAGACCGTACGGA
>ERZ795055.972-NODE-972-length-24316-cov-5.272454_pt1 | contig 24316 bp, 21 predicted proteins | sample MGYA00375139_ERZ795055 | MGnify/ENA primary metagenome ERZ795055 (study PRJEB30184, sample SAMN05720283) | anaerobic digester metagenome | isolation source: active sludge of municipal wastewater-treating anaerobic digesters | place: USA | collected 2015-01-23 ... | reverse complement strand
ATCCTTCAAAAATGGCAGTAGTTTTTCTTGAGCTGAAACCATCTGAAGAACAAATTCTGAAAGTTGCCGGCATCGATTATCCTCCCGACAAATTCCGGATAATTGGCAGTGAGATTTATATTTACTGTCCGAACGGATTCGGTAAAACAAAGTTGTACACAAATTTCTTTGAAGCTAAAATGAAAGTGACAGGCACTGCCCGGAACTGGACAACGGTAAACAAGCTTCTGGAAATGGCTGAGAATAAAATGCGGCCGGGAGAAAGCATTAAAATGAGCAAATAGAAAGATAAAATGTAGGGGCCGGAAACCAGACATGGATAATATGTTTAATCCATTACAAATATAGTTATGTTGGAAATTCCCGAATCAAGAACAATCAGTATTCAGGCAAGCAATGCTCTGATAAACAAAAGGATAGTTAAAGTATATCCGGCAACAAGTCAGCATAAATTTGCATTTTATTGCGGTGACCCCGCAGAATACCCAAAACTCCTGACAGGAAGACAGATAAAATCAACAAAAGGACACGGAATGTTTGTTGATATTTACTGTGATGACCATACATGTATTACAGTTGGAGAGGGAACCAATATGAGATATTATCCGCCTTTCGAACAACCCCCAAAAAAGCACCAGTTGTCAATCGGGTTTGATGATGGCAGTTTTGCGGCATGCACAGTAGCAATGTATGGGGGCATATGGGTATATAAAGGAATTTTCGATAATCCATATTATCAGAAGAGTCTAAACAGTATTTCTCCTCTGGACGACAATTTCAATGAAGAATATTTTGATGACATTTTCAAAAAAACAGTTAAAGATATTTCCCTGAAGGCCCTGCTTGCTACTGAACTGCGAATTCCGGGACTTGGCAATGGAGTATTGCAGGATATATTATTTAATGCAGGTCTTCATCCCAGGCGAAAAAAATCCTCAATTACTGATTTCCATAAAGATGAATTATTTCATAGTTTGAAAGTAACTTTGAATAAAATGACCGATATGGGAGGCCGCGATACTGAAAAAGACTTGTTTGGCCAACCCGGCGGTTACAAAACAATACTTTCAAAAAACACATCAAAAAATCCTTGTCCTAATTGTGGCAATGCAATTGTTAAAGAGGCATATCTGGGTGGTGCAGTATATTATTGCCCGGCTTGTCAGTCTCTTTAGGGAGAAATTCCCCGGTTTAATATCATATAATCGCTACGGTGGAACATCCATATGGGACTTTCAAAATCCTTTACGCTTGAGTGTGCGAAATCCCGGAATAACTCCTTCATTAAACTCAAACTTAACATGAAATCACTAAATGATTCTCTTACCGAATACAAAAAACAACTTGACAAAGGAGATATCCAATTTGCCTACAGGGGATTGATGGATTACATGATGGGATAAAAGAACTACTTTAAAAACAAGTACCCTGACTTTTCAGTTGCGGCAAGCCTTTACCAGGGATATATGGATATGACATACTTCGCATTATTCCCGGAAGATCTTAAAAAGAGGAAACTTAAGATCGCTATTGTACTTGTCCATGAAAAAATGCAATTTGAGATCTGGCTTTCAGGAATTAATAAACAAATCCAGATAAAATACTGGAACATACTTAAATCCAGAAATATAACCGGCTATCACTTACCTGTGACTTTAAAGGGCACAGACTCAATAATTGAATATATCCTTACGGACAATCCTGATTTCGCTGATACTGAAGCTTTAACAGGGAAGATTGAATCGGGGACTTTAAAATTCATAGAAGACATAAGAGAACTGATGCAGGATACCTGATTCCCACAGCAGCATAAAATACGATCAACAGGTTAGGTTTTAACTTGACAGACATTCCAGACAAACAATAAAATATGAAATCCAGACTTTTTATTCTTGCTTTTCTGATCTGCAACTCAGTGTTTTCACAGGTTACAGATCCCGGTATGGTTCTTATCCCTGCCGGAGAATTCACAATGGGGAAAAATTCTCCCGGAACAACGGACTGGCAACCTGAACATAAGGTGTCGGTTGACGCTTTTTACATGGACAAATTTGAGGTAACAAACAAACAGTACTTTGATTACTGTTCCCAGACAGGCAATCCCCTTCCGGAATTCTGGGGATCGGCTCAGTTTAAATGCAGCCTTGAATATCCTGATCATCCTGTAGCAGGAGTCAGTTTCATGGAGGCGTTGAAATATGCGCAATGGGCCGGTAAAAGGCTTCCTACTGAGGCCGAATGGGAATATGCGGCAAGAGGCGGATTACCTTACTCCAATTATCCCTGGGGAAACCAGATAGACTCGACCCTGGTAAACTACGGAAAAAAATACCGGACAACATTAAAAGCAGGATCCTTTAAACCAAATGGTTTTGGTCTGTACGATATGGGAGGTAATGTGTGGGAATGGACAATGGACAACTACGGAGATGACTATTATGCACACTCTCCGGTTCAAAATCCCAAAGGTCCTGATTCAGGCAGATTTAAAGTAATTCGCGGGGGAAGCTGGCACTCCGGCGGCATGTGCATTCAAACTTTTTATCGTAACGGTTTATCGCCATCATGGATTGACTTTGCGGTTGGCTTCAGATGCGTAAAAAGTGCAAGATAAATTTTACAAAACAAACTGCGCAATAACATGACTGACATAGAAATCATTGACCTTACACCGGAGAACATTGCAGACTATGGTGTCTGCGGATACAAGGACATTGAAAAACATCTGGAGTTAAGGAGAAAGATTGACTGGTTTAAGGAGTATTATCCGAAAGGATTAAGAATAAAAGCAATTCTGGCAAAGACAGGCGGATACCAGGGTATGCTTGAATATATCCCCGGGAAATATGCTCACCGGCCGGTTGACGCCATGGGCTACATGTTTGTCCATTGCATCTTTGTCGGTTTCAGAAATGAATTCAAGGGAAAAGGCTATGCTTCATCACTGATCGATTCCTGCATTCAGGAGGCCTTAAGCCTGAATATGTCCGGAGTGGCGGTAGTTACCAGGAAAGGATCATTTATGGCTGACAAGGATATCTTCATTAAAAAGGGGTTCATTTCTGTTGATACGGCAAAACCGGATTTTGAACTGTTGGTTTTGAAGTTTGACCAAACTGCCCCGGATCCAAGCTTTAAAAAATTCTCGACTGACAATTATAAGGATGGTCTGATTGTTATACGTTCTCCGCAATGTCCTTATTCGGTAAAGAATGTTGATGCGATTCTGGAGACTGCAAAAAAGCTTGGAATCAAGACTGATCTTATAGACCTGAAGGATCATGAATCTGCTCAGCAAACTCCGTGTGCCTTCGGGACTTTCTGCATCATCCATAATAAAGAGGTCATAAGCCATCACCCGATAAGCAATGGGAGATTTAAGAACATTATGGCAAAAAGATAGTGTCAATTGGCTGAGAATCAACTGATAAACAAGCAATTGACGGGATCAGATATATTCAAAGCTGATCTTCTTGATCCATTTCTCCTCGAGGAGCCTGGCTATCCTCTTCACAACGGTTCTTCTTATCTCAAGATCGACAGGCAGTGTGGGATCTTGGTGAGCCACATTGATCCTCGTCCCGATAACGAAGTGGATCTCATCACTCTCCATAAGAAGCTTTACTATCTTGTCGGCTGGTCCCTTGCCGAGCCTCACACTGTTATTGTAAGTCTTCAGGATCTCATTTACTTTCTGAAGGGTAAGGATGCCTTCGGTAACAAGGTCGATACCTTCTATAAAGCTTTCGGGCGGCAGCTCCGGATCCTCAAAGATAAGCTCGTCAATAATTGCCTTGTTTAGCTCCCTGGCTGCTATATCGGCAGTTGTGCCCCCGCAGATTATTACTTTTCCGCCGTAGTCCTTGATCTTGTATGCGAGATCCCTGTCCTTTTCCTTTTCATAGGGAGGCCCGGTGCAGAGAAGCAGTTTCCTGGGCTCGCGGAAATAAATGGTGGCGCATGAAATGTCGTCCTTGGCTTTGTAAGCATCGTTTTTATGGGCCATCGTGACTATCTTCCCTGACAGGTTCAGCGCCGACATTGAAATATCGCCTTTAACCAGGGTCGACGCATAGGTTGCAATATCATCCCTTCCCCAGCCGAAGGGGAAGGCTTCGCTTCCCATCCCGCTCTGTGCCACTCCGTCGGAGAAGAAGATTATCCTGTCTTCCTTTGATGGCATGAAAGTACAGGTCTTCAGTACTTTGCCTGTGTTTTTCCCCTTTTCAAGCACCACCTGCTTCCACTCCGGCTCAAAAACTTCTGAGCCCCTGAGAACTATTGTCGATGGATTGTCATACTCAAGGATGTTCACACTTCCGCTGCTTTCTATATCCACAATCGTGAAGGTCGAATAGCTGATCATCCTCTCGCTGCAGACAGGAAGGGTGTTCATGATTATCTCGGCTATTCGGTCAACCTCCTTGTGTTCTCTTGTGAAGTTGAGCGCCATGGTTGCCGTTAGCGTGGCCAGCACATTTGCCTTTACACCGTGGCCCATTCCGTCCGACAGCACGGCAATAACCCTGTCCTCCTCCCTGATGTATCTGTTGAGGAAGACATCTCCGCAGATCCTTTCACCATCATGGTTTCTCTGCTGACTGTTCACTTCTATGTAAAAATCCCTGTACACTGTGGCTACTGACGGGGTTCCTTCCTGATTAGAGATTTTTTCTTATAAGACTCGATTATCGAATTGAGCATCTGCTCAGTCTCTGAGGCGCCTTCCCCGAGCAGGAAGCCTATCTTCTGAACCATCTCAAGGTTTTTCTCTATCACATCGCTTACCCTGTTGATGACTTCCTCGCCCTGAACCTCGGGCGAGTAGAGATCCCTTATAATTGCGCCGCACATCCTGTTCTTCTTGATGGGAAATATCGAAACGTTGAGCATGCTGTCCTCATAGTGAATGTCCTTACTAACAACGGGCTCATCTTCCTTGAGAACATATGAGAACATATTGTAGACGTTGAAGGGAAGAAGAGTCTTGAGATCGGCTCCTACCAGTCCCGGGATTATTTCTGATATGGCTTTCGCGTCTTCCCCGAGGATGTTTACAAAGCTGAGATTGGAGTGAAGCACTTTCAGGTTGTTGTCTACTATCACCACGCCCGAGGGAAGCTTTTCAAGCATGTTGTTCATCATGTCAGAAGCGCTCTGAGCCATCTCCTTTTCCCTCATGGCAAGCTCTTCGGATTCCTTCAGGGCTTTCTTTGTCTCGGCAAGCTTCCTGTTGGTCTGCCGCAGGGTTTCAATATATTCCTGCTTGTTCCTGAGGTTGTAGGTGTGACACATCTCCGGCACTGCAAGACCTTTCGCCACAGTTGACGCAAACTGCCGGCACGACTGGTAGCCGCAGGCCCCGCAGTCGAGAGTGTCATTCATGTTTTCCCTGCCTATAATCTTCATAACCTCGGCTACAGCTTCCTCCGGAGGCTCGGGTATCCGCTGGTCGTTGGGATGGAAATCTCTTGAGAAGTCGAGCTTCGACCATCGTTTCATATCCTTTTCCCATTGTGCCTTGTCGAGCTTTCCAACCCTTTTCTCGGCATAGAGGCGGACCAACGCTCTTCTCTTGAACCTTTCATTGTGTGTCTCCATGCCGGGACCCAGAAGACAGCCATGGCAGAAGAAAAGGTTGAAATGATGCCGGATGGTGTCGATATACTTCTCGAAATCATTTATCCCTTCAAAAACATCTTCCCTGCCTGCTGCCGTGATAACTCCGCTGACCGCAATGTCGCGCTTGATGCCGGCTGCCTGCAGTATTCCGGCCGGAAGGGGATACAATGCCCCCCAGTGACCGTGAGGAGGATCAAAATCATCCATTTTGACCTTCCTTTCCTGTATGTCAAACTCTTCAAAAAGCTTCCGTAACTCGATGAAGGTAAGAACCTGGTCGACAAGTCTGCCATCCCTGTGGTTAACCGCTTCATCCTTGTTGTCGATGCAGGGTCCGATAAAGACGGTTGCAACATCCTCTCCATGCAGTTCCTTAACAACCATTGCGGTCGCTATCATAGGAGTTACAAGAGGAGCAAGGTTTGTAGCCAGTTCAGGATGATACTTCTCTATCAGTTTTACTATTACCGGGCAGTTGGCGGTAATATAATACTTCCCTTCAGCATTTTCAAAAAGATCTGCATACCGCGAGGCTATCAGATCGACGCCAAATGAGTCTTCATGAACATAATCGAAGCCAAGAGCCTTAAGCATGCTTACAAATTTCCGGTAATCGGTTATGTCGTCAAATTCCGAAGCTATGCTGGGAGCTACCAGGGCAGCTGTTTTACGTGGCGATGCGAGCAGTTTCTTAACCTCTTCCATTGAATCGCGAAATTCCACAGCCCGCGGAGAACATTCAATAAAACACAGTCCGCATCCTATACACCTTTCGTTTATTATCGTCGGATGCTCCTTCTGTGCCCTCACTTCAATGGCATCTACCGGACAGACCCTTACACAGGAATAAGCATTCCTGCAAAGCTGGTCGTTTATATAAAAAATAGGTTTTCTGTCGTTCATAAATCGTAAGTGATTGGAATACTACCTCATATTCCCGAACTCCTTTTCAAGTATCGAATCAATTTTCGAAATAGTAACCCCTTCTATTATCCTGTCATTTATTCTCAGATTCGGTCCGTTGCTGCAAAGGTTCATACACCTTGCTCCCTTGAATACTATCCTGTCATCAAGATGATTCCTTTTCAGATAATCCCTGATGTAGTTTACAACATCCCTGTTACCCCGTGAAAAGCAGGAACTACCCATGCAAATCTCCATTTCAATCTTCTGAGGCATCTCCGGTATTAATGATAAAATTGCTTAAAGTTCAAATGTAATAATATTTTCCGGCTTTCATTCTTATGACTGTCCGACATTACTGGCAGATATGATTAAAGCGGAACATGGCAGAAAATTATTGTTAATAAAATAACAATGTTTATTTTGTAACAACAAAATTCTGTATATTTGGAATATATTCATTATCTGACAGGATGGCCGCCGATATCGACAATATTCTGGGAAAGTACAGGCAGGGACGCCGGGAGGAACTTATCCCCCTGCTTCAGGAGATTCAGGCAGCACACGGTTATATCTCCGAGGAAGCCATTGTGAGAGTGGGAAGCCACCTGGGACTGAGCACAACAAAGATTTACGGACTTGCCACCTTTTACGACCAGTTCAGGTTCTTTCCCGCGGGAAAGATCCATATAAAACTTTGCAACGGGACAAGCTGTTTTATGAACGGATCAAAAGCGGTGATAGACAGGTTCAGGGAGGAGCTCAGAATAGAACCGGGACAAACGACGAGGAACGGGAACTTCAGCCTCGAGACGGTTACCTGCATGGGAGGATGTCATCACGGACCGGTTATAATGATAAACGGTGAATACCACATTCACGTTCAGCCGGAACAGGTCCCCGAACTGATAAGAAGGCTGAAATACATTATTGACAACGACTAGATGGAAGATTTAAAGACATTCCTGATACAGAAGGTTTTGTTGTTTGAATCGGATACCCTGGCTTCCGAGACGGAAAAGGTATTGCAGAACGTGCGCCGCGACAGGACAAATGTTCCGGTGATCCATGTCACTTACAATTCAAGTTCAATAATTGCAGGTTCCGACAAGACACTGAGTGCCATTAAGTCGTACATCGCCGATAACCAGCCTTCTTCTGAAGTGGTTACGGTCGGTTGTGCCGGTCCGGCCAATTATGAACCTCTGGTTTGCATCCAGATGCCCGGAAAGAACCGTTTGTTCTTCAGAAATATTACGGAGGAAAAAGTCGAGCCGCTTCTCAACGGCGTTTTCCACAGCGATATAAATGAAGATGATCTTCTGGGTCAGTCAGGTGAGAAGGGATTCGGACTGTGGCCGGGTATCCCGTTTATGAATGAACTCCCGTTCTTTGCCCTCCAGAAAAGAGTGGTCCTTAACAACTGCGGTTGCTACGACCCCGAAAGCATAGAGGAATATATTGCCCGCGGGGGTTACCGGACATTCGTTAAAACGATCCGTCATTATACTTTCGAGGAGGTCTGCGATATTATTGAACGAAGCGGCCTCAGGGGCAGAAGCGGGGGAGGATATCCGACCGGTGTGAAATGGAAACAGGCTCTGACAACACCCTCTAATTCAAGGTACCTGATATGCAACGCCAAGGAAAGCGACCCCGGTTCGTTCAGCGACCGGGCCATTCTGGAGAGTGACCCCCACCGCCTGATAGAAGGAATGGCAATATCGGCATACGCCATAGGCGCCTCAAATGCAGTCCTCTATCTGAAATCGGACTGTAATCACGCTCTCGAAAGGTTCCGTAAAGCCCTCGATATGGCCAGGGATTTCGGTATCATCGGACATAATATCTATTCAAGCGGATACAACCTCGATATTTCAGTGAAGGTTGAACCGGGAGCCTTTGTCTGCGGAGAAGAAACAGCCCTGATAAACAGCCTTGAAGGAAAAAGGGGAATGCCCCAGCTCAAGCCTCCTTATCCGACTGCATCAGGCCTTTCGGGAAAACCCACAGTTATCAATAACGTAGAGACACTTATGAACGTGCCTCTCATAATGCAGAACGGCCCGGAATGGTTCAGAGGATTCGGAACGGAAAAGAGTCCGGGCACAAAGATTCTTGCAATAACAGGCCGCGGAAGAATGTCGGGTGTTGTTGAAGTCGAAATGGGAACAACCATCCGTACTGTTTTAGAGGATATTGTCGACGGGATAAGAGACGGAAAAGACTTTAAGGCAGTTCAGCTTGGCGGAGCATCCGGAACATTTATTGCCGAAGAAGATATTGACACTCCCATAGAATTTGAGGCCATGAGGGAAAAAGGCATTGTAATGGGAGCAGGAGGTTTTGTGGTTATTGACGATAGCTCCTGCATGGTCGACCTCGTGAGGTATTACATGGAATTCATTAGGAGGGAGAGCTGCGGGAAATGTATCCCATGCCGTGAGGGTACGGGAAGGATGCTTGAAATTCTGGAAAGCGTAATTAAAAAGCCTGCAAATGAGGAGTCGGGAACCACTCTCGAGAGATTCAAGGGCGTGATGCAGCTCGAAACCATATCCCAGGTGATGAAGGACACTTCATTGTGCGGCCTGGGACAAACCGCCCCGAATCCCTTTATGAGCGCTCTCAGGAACTTCAGGGAGGAATTCGAGGAACATATTTTCGACAGAAAATGCAGGGCCAATGTGTGCCGCGGTCTCAGGACCTTCACCATCAATGTTGAAAAGTGCACGGGATGTACCGTCTGCGCCGGCAAGTGCCCGGTGAACGCAATCTACGGAACACGACTCCAGCCTTTCTTTATTGTTGAGGATAAATGCATTGGATGCGGAATATGTTATGATGTGTGCAAGTTCTCTGCGGTGATTGTGAAATAAGGGAAAGAAGACGGAAGACGGAAGACGGAAGACGGAAGACCGAAGACGGAAGACGGAAGACCGAAGACGGAAGACGGAAGACGGAAGACGGAAGACCGAAGACGGAAGACCGAAGACGGAAGACCGAAGACGGAAGAACGAAGAACGAAGAACGAAGAACGAAGAACGAAGAACGAAGAACCAGCAACAAGTACCCATAAAATGCTGTTTACTATTCAGGTAAATAACAAAAAGATAAAGGCTGAAAAGGGAGAGACCATCCTTTCGGCCCTGAACCGCAACGGTATAATAATACCAACCCTTTGCAGGATGAAGGAATTTACCCCGACAGGCGCTTGCAGGATCTGCGTCGTTGAGGTTGAGGGACGCGACCGCCTGGTAACAGCATGCTCGCAGCCGGTTGAGGAGTGGATGAAAATAAAAACGCATTCTCCCAGGGTTATCACTGCAAGAAAGACTATTGTCGAACTCCTTCTTTCAAACCACCCCGACGACTGCCTTTACTGCGACAGAAACCTGAACTGTGAACTGCAAAGACTTGCCGAAGAACTGAATATCCGTGAAAGGAGGATAAAGGGGAAGAAAACCAAACAGCGCCTCGACCAGTCGAGCCCGGCAATTGTCAGGGAACTTGCAAAATGCATCCTTTGCGGAAGATGCGTAAGGGTGTGCGAAGAGCTTATCACATGCACCTCGCTCGATTTCATAAACCGGGGCCGCCTGACTCATATCGGAGCTGCCATGGACAAGGACTTCAACTTCTCGAGCTGCATCCACTGCGGACAATGCGTGCTGGTGTGTCCTACCGGGGCCCTTCATGAGAAGCATAACATCACCGAGGTGCAGGAATACCTTAACAAGCAGGATGTGGTGAAGGCGATCCAGTATTCCCCGGCTGTGGCGTCAGGCATTGCCGAAGAACTGGGCATAAGGAACAGCAGGGATTTTGACAAAAGTTTAAACGCCATTCTGCGAAAGATCGGATTCGATAAGATATACTCCACAGGTGTCGGGACAGATATCTGTGTGACGGAGATCGTAAATTCCATGATGGAGAAACCAGCAGGTGACTCGCCGCAGCCCCTTTACATAAGCGCCTGCCCGGCATGGGTAAAATATGCCGAACAGTTCACTCCGTCGATCCTGCCATCTCTGTCAAAAATAAAATCGCCCCAGCAGATCACAGGAATTCTTATCAAGACACTGGTTGCAGGCCAGCTCGGGGTTAAACCCGAACAGGTATTCTCAGTATCGGTTTCGCCATGCATAGCCATGAAGTACGAGGCACGACGCGACGGAATGATGAGAAAGGGAATAAGCGATGTCGATTCGGTTATGACAGTCAGGGAACTGGCCAGACTTATAAGACTCAACGGGATCGATGTCACCAATATTGAAAAGGAACCCGCCGACGAACCGCTCAGCGGAAGAAGTTCATCAGCCGTTCTGGCTGAGGTTTCGGGAGGACTTGCCGAATCGGTGATCAGGCTCCTCTATTTCAGAAAAACCGGAAAGGAGATTGACCGGCAGGAATTCAGGAAGCTCAGGTTGTCGGGTATCTTCAGGGAATCAGTTTTCACAATCGATGACCGTGAGATAAAGGTGGCTGTAGTTGACGGACTTAGCGGCCTGGAAAAGTTGAGATCCGCACAGGCTTCCGGCACGGTTTATGACCTTGTCGAGGTGATGACATGCCAGGGTGGATGCATTCACGGAGCCGGCCTGCCTTTCGCTTCTTCGAGGGAAGAGCTAAGGGCCAGGGCTAAACAGGTTTACCAGGCTGACGATACTGAGGCTATAAACCTCCCTTGCAAGTCGCCGACACTTATCAACCTTTGTGAAAAAATGCTGAAGGAAAATAAGGAAATATCGGATAAGACAATATTTTATACTCATTTTGAGAAGAGAAATGTTTTGTTGTAAAGCCCCCTGCCCCCTAAAGGGGGTTCTTAGAAGTCCCCTTCAGGGGATTTAGGGGCAAAAAATGATTTAGGAAATGTTAGTCTACACTATAAAAGAACTCTGTCGTACCTGCTACACCTGTGTAAGGGAATGTCCTGCAAAGGCTATCCGCATTGTAGGAGGGCAGGCTGAGGTGATCGATGAGAGGTGTATTGCATGCGGAAACTGCACCAAGGTGTGCAGCCAGGGAGCAAAAGTCTTTCTTAATACGACCGAAAGGGTTCTTAATCTTATTGACTCTAACAGACCTACCTATGCGATAATGGCTCCGAGCTTTCCGGCTGAGTTTCAGGAATTCTCCGACCACCGGGTTCTTGTGGGGATGATAAAAGCTCTGGGATTCAAGAACGTGCTCGAGGTCTCCTTCGGGGCTGATCTTGTCGCTGCACAGTATAAAAAGCTTATCGAGGGGAGCAATGAATATTACATCACCTCCGACTGCCCCTCGATAGTGAACTATATCAGGTATTTTCACCCGGCGCTTGTCGACAATCTGGCGCCGATAGTTTCGCCGATGGTGGCTATGAGCAGGGTGGTGAGGGCAAAGTACGGAGACGATGTGAATGTTGTTTTTATCGGACCCTGCGTGGCAAAGAAAGCCGAAAGCGGCGAAATAGACGAAGTCATAACTTTCACTGAACTGAGGGAATTGTTCGACCTGATGAAGATTGATGCCGGATCTGTTGAACCTTCTGATTTTGATCCCCCCTCGGGAGGAAGGGGAGCAATATTTCCTGTCACACGCGGACTTCTTCAGACTGCAAATATCAATGACGATGCCGTTACAGGCAATATTATTGCCGCTGAGGGAAGAATTGATTTCCAGGGAGCCCTGAAGGAATTTGAAGCCGGACTGATAAAAAACCAGCACATGGAGCTTCTTTGCTGTGAGGGATGCATCATGGGTCCGGGCCTGTCAAAAAACGGGAAACAATATAACCGCCGGGCACGGATCAGCTCCTACGCAAATGCGAAAATGGAAGGAATCGATCCGGAAACCTGGGAGAAGGACAAAGCGGAATACTCCGGGCTTGATCTATCAATAAAACACAGGCCCGAGGAACGGCGCCCCGAGCCTCTGGTGACTGAAGGAATAGAGGAGGTGCTGGCGTCAATAGGAAAAGTGAATGAGAAAGATCACCTGAACTGCGGTGCATGCGGTTACGAAACCTGCATCGAACATGCTGTTGCAATTAAGAAAGGACTGGCTGAAGTTGAAATGTGCCTGCCCTATACCATTGAAAAGCTCCATAAGTCGGTTAATGACCTTGCACTTACCAATGAGAAGCTTACTTCAATGCGCGAAGCCCTGAAACAGTCTGAAAAACTGGCCCACATGGGCCAACTGTCAGCCGGGATTGCGCATGAACTGAACAATCCCCTCGGGGTGGTGATCATGTACAGCAACATCCTTCTGGACGAAAGTCCTGAAGGAGCGCCTGTAAGAGACGACCTCAACCTGATCGTTGAACAGGCAGCCAGATGCAAAAAGATTGTGGCCAACCTGCTTAACTTCGCTCGCAAGAACCAGGTAAATCATCAGCTTATTAATCTGAAAGATCTTGCCAGTCACAGCCTTGAAAGCATAATAGCGCCGCCCAACGTGACTATCTCGGTTGTTGACAAAACAACCAACCCTGAGGCTATGCTCGATACCGAACAAATGACTCAGGTGCTTACAAACCTGGTTAAGAATGCTATTGACGCTATGCCCGAAGGAGGTACTATCAGCATAATCCTTGAGGACACCCTGGGCGATGTAATTATTACTGTGAAAGATACCGGGACCGGAATAAGTGAAGAGGACAGGGCAAAGGTCTTTGAACCTTTCTTTACCACGAAAGCCATAGGAGTGGGAACAGGCCTGGGACTGGCTACTGCCTACGGCATAGTAAAAATGCATAAAGGCCAGATAACTGTCGAGTCAAATACCGATAAACTAAAAGGCCCGACAGGAACAAGCTTTAGAATAATTTTGCCCCGTCGGAAAGAATGATCAGTGCCTATAACCCCCAACACACCAGGTGGGGGCTGAGGATCAGGACGGATCAGAAAGTCCCCCCCGGTGGCCTGTCGGCCGGAGCGGCAGCGCAGACAGGGATTCAGGTGTAAGGAATGAAAATGAATTGAAATTTAGGAATTTGATAATATGAAAAAAAGCGATTTCACGATTCTTGTGGCGGATGATGATCCCGACTACCTGTTCCAGACTGTCAACAATCTGGGACGTGCAGGCTATAAGACTGTGGCAGTGGAAAGTCAGGCCGAAGCTGAATCGGTGATCCTGAAAATGAAACCCAGTCTGGCCATCTTCGACCTGATGATGGAAAACGACGACAGCGGCTTCATTCTTTGTTACAAGATCAAGAAGAAATATCCCGACGTTCCGGTCATTCTGGCAACGGCGGTTGCTCATGAAACAGGCATCTCATTCAGTCTCGATTCAGAAGCTGAAAAATCATGGATAAGAGCTGACAGGTATCTTGAAAAGGGAATAAGACCGGAACAGCTCGATATGGAAATAATGAAACTCTTAAAGATATGACATGCCGGAATTAAAGGTCCTTGTAGTTGATGATGAGCCCGGTATACGATCGGGCGTGTCACGTATCCTGAATAACTTCCGCGTAGCTTATCCGTTTATGGATGAGGATTTTACCTTCGTAGTGTCTGAAGCTGCCACTGGCGAGGATGGAATAGCCATGATCGACGGCGACAGGCCCGATATCGTCCTTCTCGACAACAAGCTTCCGGGAATCCAGGGAACAGAAGTCCTTGAATATATAAGAAACAAGAGTTACGACGTGGTTGTGGCAATGATCACCTCCTACGCTTCGCTCGATGTTGCCCTTAAGGCACATAAATACGGAGCCACCGACTTTGTTCCAAAACCTTTCACCCCGCAGGAACTCAAATCGAGCATAGAAAATATCACCAAACAGCTTTACCTGAAGAGAATAACACATAAGATGAATGAGGAAGGAAGAAAGGTAAGGTACCAGTTCCTTTCTGTCCTTTCACATGAGCTTAAAGCTCCGCTTAACGCTGTGGAAGGTTATCTTCAGATGATGCAGGAAAGGCAGTCGGGCGACAGGATCGAGGATTATGCAACACCGATTGAACGTTCACTCCAGCGGATTCAGTGGATGAGAAGCCTTATTATGGACCTGCTCGATTTTACAAAGATAAGGCTGGAACGAAAGGAGGAAAAGATAGAAAAGGTCTATCTGAAGAATATTGCATCAAATGCAATTGTTACTGTCAGACCATACGCCATTCAGATGGAGGTGGCAATAAACCTGGGACTGAAATCAGATGCGGTTATGATGGCCGATCCGACCGATATGGAAATCATCTTCAATAATCTGGTCTCCAACGCAGTGAAGTACAACAAGAGGGGTGGAAAGGTGGATATTGTGATAGATGAGGATGAGGAAGACGTAATTCTGCTTTTTGCCGATACCGGAATAGGCATCAATGAAAAAGACAAAGCAGACCTGTTCTCCGATTTCGTGAGGATCAAAAACGAAAAAACAAGAAACATAGGAGGAAGCGGACTTGGACTTTCGATAGTAAAACAGGTGGTTGACCTTTACCATGGCTCGATAACTGTCGACAGTGTTCCTGATGCCGGCACCACTTTCAGGGTCAGGCTTCCCAAAAAATTCAACTAAATCCAATTGAATGCAATGAATTCTTTACCTGGTAAAACAGTAGAACGACTTAGTGAATACAGAAGAACACTTCTTGCCTGTCTCGAGGAAAAAAGGAACTTCATTTTTTCTCACCATCTTGCATCACGCCTTCATATTACAGCAGTGCAGGTAAGGCGCGACCTTATGCTTATCGGGTATTCGAGCGCCAACAGAAAAGGTTACGACGTAAAGGAACTTATTGAAACAATAGGCGGTATACTCGATCCCGACGACGGAATGAACGTGGCAATTATAGGAATAGGCAACCTGGGAAGAGCAGTTGCCGGATATTTCAAGGGAAAAAGATCAAAACTCAACCTGGTAGCTTCGTTCGACAACGATCCCCAGAAGGTAAACAAGGTGATCTCCGGAGTGAAATGTTATTCCTACGATGAGCTGGAAAAAATGATTCCCGAACTCAATATCCGCATCGCCATCCTGACGGTTCCTGCCGATTATGCATCTGAGATCGCCGAGGAAGCTGTCAGGTTTGGAATAAAGGGGATACTGAATTTTACCACTAAACCGCTGAATGTGCCATCTGATGTTTTTCTCGAGGAATATGACATGATAACCTCACTCGAAAAGGTGGCATATTTTGCAAAGGAAAATACCATTTAGATCAGGCAAGGGCAAAATGGAAATATTCAGGAGCTTTGAAGAGGCATCAGGAATACGGAACCCGGTGGTTACCACAGGTTCCTTCGACGGGGTGCACATAGGTCACAAGACGATCCTCCGAAGGCTCAAAATGCTTGCAGACAAATACGAGGGTGAATCTGTCCTCATAACCTTCGATCCACATCCCCGGAAAGTACTCTACCCGGAATCGTCCGGCAAAAACCTGAAGCTTATAAATTCACAGCAGGAAAAACTGGAACTGCTCAGGGGAGCCGGACTGGATAACGTAATAATTGTGCAATTCACACGCGACTTTGCGAGGACTACAAGCGAGGAATTTGTACGAAATTATCTTCACGGGATACTCAGGGCAAAAGTCGTGGTTGCGGGCTTTAACCATCATTTCGGCTTTAACCAGGAAGGTGATTACCGTAAGCTGTGGGAGATGCAATCAAAATACAATTTTGAAGCTGAAGAGATTCCAGAGCAGGAAGTTCAGAATGAGACAGTGAGCTCGACAAAGATCAGGCAGGCCATCAGCGAGGGCTTTATACAGAAAGCAAATGCCTATCTTGATCATTATTATATAGTTATGGGGCTTCCCGAGAAGTACGAATACCGTAATAATTTTTACGAGATAAACCTTGCCAGGGTGCCGCTGACCGAGGAATGCAAGCTTCTGCCTGCCAGGGGTCTGTATGCAGTTACTCTCAAAAGGGGAAAGATGAGCTCAAAGGGAATGGCTGTTATTAATGGCGACAATGGCGGACCTGATGAGATACTTGTAAACGTGCTCGACGGCGATCCGCTTTGTTACGGCCAGGATACAACCATATTTTTCCACAAAAAAATACATGGATCGGTCAATCTTTCCGACCAGTCCGACTCTGCCCGCAGGCTCATGGCGGCACGGAAGGAAATATCCGAACTGATTTTCTGACAGGTAAGCCGCCTGTCACCGGGTCATCTGTGAGGGCGGCCTATGGTTTGCCGAATACTAAAGGCTGTCGCCGAAATCACTCCTGTATTTCTCAGCAAGCTTCGCCGGCCAGTCTGAAAGGGGTTCCAGCCGCCCGATAAAGAAGCGAAGCAGCGGAGGCTCCTCAGTAAACCGCAGTCCTCCGACAAGCTCCCTGTTCTGGTAAAGCCAGTTCAGCCTGTCGATAACATATTCGATCTGCGAAAGGGTATAAACCCTCCTTGGCACTGCAAGCCTCATCAACTCGAGGTCGGCCAGGATGTCATCCCCGTTCACATCACGGTTGTTGCTCATGGTTCCCCTTTCCATTCCCCTTACACCCGATATGATGTAGTAAGCCGCAATCAGAGATCCAGCCGGGTATTCTTTCTGAGGAATGTGGCTCAGGAACTGACCTGCATCAACGTGGCACCCGAGAGCTCCGCCCGGCATGATAACAGGGATTCCCAGTTTGTCGAGTTCCCTGACCATATAGGCTATGTATCCCGGAGATTGGTTCACAACATGCTCATCAACAGTCTCCTTCAGGCCTTCTGCCATTGACTCCAGCTCCTTGATCGGAATACCGCCGTAGGTAAGAAAACCTTCATATACAGGTATTAAAAATTTTATTTTGTCGAATATCTCCTGTCTGTTGGTGCATATAGCGCCTCCCCTGGAGGAACTTACCTTTCTTCCCGAGAAATAAACAATGTCGCACATTCCGCTCATCTCAAGAAGAATGGATGCAAGCGAACAGTCGCGGTAACCCTCTTCCCTTTGTTTTATCATATAGGCATTCTCACCGACCAGACTTGCATCGAGGACTATGAGAAGACCATGCTTGTCGGCGACCTTCCTTACCTGCCTGAGGTTTTCCATCGAGAAAGGCTGGCCTCCGAGGAGATTTGTAGATGCCTCCATCCTTATAAACGGGATGTTCTCCTTTCCGTAATCCATTATTGCTTTCTCAAGCTTTTCGATATCGAGGTTCCCCTTGAACGGGAAGGAACTTTTTACCTTCATCGCCTCGTCTGTGTAGATCTCGAGCACCCTGCCTCCGCAAAGCTGTATATGGGCAAGCGTGGTTGTAAAATGATAATTCGTGGGTATTACAGAACCTTCTTTAACAAATGTCTTGCTCAGAAGATGTTCCGCTGCACGGCCCTGATGCGCCGGCATGACATATTTCTTTCCGAAAACCTGAAGAACGCTCTCCTGAAACCGGGTAAAACTCTGGGATCCGGCGTAAGCTTCATCGGCAATGAACATCTTCGATACCTGTGCATCACTCTGGGCATTGGTTCCGCTGTCGGTAAGCATATCCAGAAATATGTCATTGGTTGTCAGCAGGAACGAATTGAATCCGGCTTCACGGATAGCCTCAAGGCGCCTTTCAACCGGGACCAGGCTTATCGACTGGACTATCTTCACCTTGTGCATCTCGAGAGGAATGTCCTTCCCGTTGAAAAACCTTACCGTTGCTTTTGTAGAAATCTTCTCCATTATTTTTTATTGTTTTTGGGTTTGAAACTGAAAAGGCTTACCGTTTCGGGTAAGCCTTGTTCTGATATCTGATGACTGCATCTGTTACCAATCCTGACTTACCCCCGGAAGTCCGTGATAATAGTAATAATGGTAATAATAGCAGCCAGAGAGGATCATTTTAATATTTTTAAGCTCCGGACAAATCTAGCTTTAATTTATTCAATAAACAATAGGGATAGTGAATAAATATTAAAATTAGCGGTTTTGGGATTGATCTGTGAAAAAGGTGTACTTCGGCAGGATGACCCCCGGGACTAAAGTCCCGGCGACAGAGGGGAGGGCCTTCCTTAACCGTCAGATAAATCTGACGGCAACAAAAAGCACCTGGAAGATACTCTCCTGCTGAACAGGTTACTCTCCTGCAACAAGGTATTTTTCCTGGTAGAACAGGTTGCTCTCCTCCAATAAGGTATTTTTCCCGGTAGAACAGTTTGCTCTCCTGCAATAAGGTATTTTTCCCGGTAGAACAGGTTTCTCTCCTGCAATAAGTTTGCTCTTCCAGGGGATTTCTGTTACCGTTGGCTTTAGCCAACGGTAAGTAACACGCCACTACTTTCCGGGGGCTTTAGCCCCCTTTAGTTTTTTCCCGGGGACTAAAGTCCCGGCAACAGAGGGGGAGGGCCTTCCTTAACCGTCAGATAAATCTGACGGTAACAAGAAGAACCTGGAAGTTACTCTCCTGCTGTAACAGATTGCTCTCCTGCAACAAAGTTTCTCTCCCACTATAAAAGGTTACTCTTCTGCTGACCAGGTTACTCTCCTGCAACAAGGTTTCTTTCCCGCAATAAGAGGTTACTCTCCAGAGGATTTTTGTTACCGGGGGCTTTAGCCCCTTTGGTGAAAAAAATTGTAAGCAATAAAATAACAATAAATAATTATCGTAAAACGATAATAAACAGTATGAATAACAATAAATATTTTACCTGAAACGATATGTAATTTATTAAGTTATCAATTATAACCAGATGATTGAAAATCAGTTAATGCAAGCTTTAGCATGCAGAAGGTCATATCGGACTGTCTTTATCAAGCAATTTCGGAGGGAATATCAATAATCATGATTACTCTTTTGTTTTGAACTGCTAATTTTTATTATCTTGCTTTCGTTAAAACCCTGAAAATTTTGTTTGTAGTTAGCTATAATTCAGAGGGATTGTTTTTTTCAGCAGCCCTGTATGCGGGTAAGCAGAAACGCTTCGCAGGTCACTGACAAATACCAGATCAATATTGTACAACTCTTTGTAATCCAAACTTTATCTGAGAGCTGATTATGATAAATGACAAATTAATAAATCCTTCCGGGATTGTCGTTGTTGGCGGATCGGATGACCTGATGAAACCCGGCGGCAAGATCCTTCAGAATATTATCGAAGGCGGTTATTCAGGCAGCCTTGTGGTGGTAAACCCAAAACAGGATATTGTTCAGGGTGTGAAATCATACCGTGATATCAGGGATATACCGCCGGTCGATCTGGCCATCCTGGCAATTTCATCCAAATACTGCCTCGAAACAGTCGATGTTCTGGCTTACCGGAAGAATGTGAAGGCCTTCATTATCATTTCGGCGGGCTTCAGCGAGACAAGCGAGGAGGGAAGGAAGCTTGAAAAAGAAATTGCATCGATAATAAATGAAACGGGAGGCTGCCTGATAGGCCCCAACTGCATTGGTGTAGTTACCAGAACCTACCACGGCGTTTTCACAACCCCTGTTCCGCTTCTGAGCGATAAGGGATGTGATTTTGTCTCTGGCTCAGGGGCAACAGCCCTCTTCATTATCGAATCAGCCCTTCCGAAGGGACTTAGATTCTCGAGCGTATTCTCAGTTGGCAACAGCGCCCAGACCGGAGTGGAAGAGGTTCTCGAATACTGGGATCTTAACTTCGATCCGGATAAAAGTTCGCTTATTAAGCTTATCTATGTGGAATCGATAGCGAATCCCGACAAACTGCTTCATCATGCTTCATCGCTTATCCGCAAGGGATGCAGCATAGCTGCTATAAAAGCCGGAACTACCGAAGCAGGAAGCCGGGCGGCAACTTCTCATACGGGTGCCATGGCCTCGTCCGATTCTGCAGTGGAAGCTCTTTTCAGAAAAGCAGGTATAGTCAGATGCCCGGGCCGCGAAGAACTTACTACGGTAGCTTCCGTGTTCATGCACAAACCGCTTAAGGGCAGAAATATTGCCATTATTACACATGCCGGCGGACCTGCGGTTATGCTTACAGATGCCCTTTCGTCGGGCGGTATGAATATCCCCGCTCTGAGCGGTGAGGATCAGAACAAAATCCTCTCTATGATGAATCCCGGAGCTTCCGCGCTGAATCCTATCGACATGATAGCCACCGGATCAATAGAACAACTGGGAAACGTAATCGATTATGTCGACAGGGAGGTAAAAGGCATTGACGGTATGAGTGTCATATTCGGAAATAACGGACTTAACGATATGACAGGCGTTTACGACCTCCTTCACAGGAAAATCAAGGAATGCGTGAAGCCGCTCTACCCGATACTTCCTTCCATATCAAGCTCTTTCAGGGAACTCGAGTATTTTATGAGCAAGGGAAATGTCAACTTCCCCGATGAGGTGGTTCTCGGCAGGGCTCTTACCAGAATTTACAACACTCCCCATCCCGCCGAGGAGAAGATCTTTCTCGAAAATGTTGATGTTCCGCAGATACGAAGAGTCATTGACAGCTGCGGGAACGGTTATCTCGAGCCGGCCAGGATTCAGGATCTTCTCAGAGCTGCAAACATCCCTCTCGTAAAGGAAGGAGTTGCCAAAACCAGAAAGGAGATTATAGAACTTGCAGGCCAAATCGGGTATCCGCTGGCGCTGAAGGTGGTAGGTCCTGTCCACAAGTCAGACGTCGGCGGCGTTACACTCAACATAAGGTCGCAGCGCCACCTGGAGGCGGAATTTGCAAGGATGGAAAAAATAGAGGACGTGACAGGAGTTATGGTTCAGGAAATGCTTACCGGAACAGAACTTTTTATAGGAGCCAAGTATGAACCAAAGTTCGGACATATAATTCTGTGCGGACTAGGCGGAATATTTGTTGAAGTTCTGGGCGATGTCTCCTCTGGCCTTGCTCCCCTGACCGTCAATGAAGCAAATTCAATGATAAGGAGCCTTAGGGCTTATAAGATAATCCGGGGAACCAGAGGAAAACCCGGCATCAACGAAGCCCTCTTTGCCGAAATAATAGTCCGCCTGTCTACTCTGCTCCGCTTTGCCACAGAGATAAAGGAACTCGACCTTAATCCCCTGATTGGCAGTGAGAAAAGCGTTACGGTGGTGGATGCAAGGATCAGGATCGAAAAAGGTTAATGATCCTTTTCCTGAATTATCTTCAAAATTTTCCTTATGTTGGAGAACTTTTTAAGGTACAAAGAGCCAGCAACAAGAACAAGTAACCAGTAAATATTTATAACATGATAATCCCACAGCTTTCTGTCTTTCTTGAAAACAAATCAGGCCGTCTGACTGATGTCCTTGAAGTACTGGGGAAGGAGAGCATCCGGATAATTGCTCTGAGTGTTGCAGATACATCCGAATTCGGGATACTGCGCCTTATTGTACCCGATCCCGACAAAGCCAGGGCGCTGCTCAAGGAACAACTGTTCACTGTAAACATATCTGAGGTCATTTCTGTGGTAACGCCCAACGAAGCCAGGTATTACGCCCGGCTCCTCCGGATACTTTCCGATATCGATATAAGCGTTGAATACACTTATGCGTTTCCACATGGAAGGGACGCCGTTATCATACTGAGGTGCAGTAATAACGACGAGGCAGTAAAGGCGCTCAGAAAAAATGATTTGCAGCTGATAAGCATGAAAGAACTTAAGGAGCTATAGAAAATGGAAATCTGGAACAGGCATTTCGAATGCATGGATCGTGAGGAACTGAGGAAGGTTCAGAGTGAGCGTCTTATTGAGACTGTTGAAAGGATTTACTTCAATGTACCTTATTACAGGCATAAGATGCAGGAGTCGGGGCTCGGGCCCGAGAAGATAAGGTCGATTGATGATCTGCGGAAACTTCCCTTTACTACAAAGCAAGACCTCCGGGACAATTATCCATTCGGCCTTTTTGCCGTTCCCATGAGTGAGATCGTGAGAATACATGCTTCGTCGGGCACAACGGGCAAACAAACTGTTGTGGGTTACACACGGAATGACATTTCAACGTGGTCGGAGGTGATGGCCCGGACACTTACCTGTGCAGGAGCCAACCGGCACGATTTTATCCAGATCGCTTACGGATACGGTCTTTTTACCGGAGGGCTCGGTCTCCACTACGGCGGAGAGAAGATCGGAGCATCGGTTATCCCCATATCGGGAGGGAACACCCAGCGGCAGATCCAGATCATGCACGATTTCGGAAGCACAGTACTGGCATGCACTCCTTCATACGCCCTGTATCTTGCCGAGGCCATGCTGGAAAGCGGGATAAGCCGCAACGAATTCAGGCTGAAAGCAGGTGTTTTCGGAGCCGAGCCATGGACTGAAAACATGAGGAGAGAGATTGAAGACAAGCTGATGATCAAGGCAATAGATATTTACGGCCTGAGTGAGGTCATTGGACCTGGAGTAGCGAGCGAATGTCTTGTCCAGGAAGGCCTTCATATATCCGAAGATCATTTTTACCCCGAGATAATAGATCCCGAAACACTTGAGGTCCTTCCGGAAGGTGAAATCGGGGAACTCGTGTTCACAACCCTTACCAAGGAAGGCCTTCCGCTTATCAGGTACCGGACCCGCGACCTGACAAGACTGAATTTCGGAAGATGCAAATGCGGACGGACGATGGTGAGAATGGATAAATGTCTCGGAAGAAGCGATGATATGCTTATTATCCGCGGTGTGAACCTCTTCCCGTCGCAGGTCGAAAGTGTCCTGCTGGAGATGAGCGAGATAAAGCCTCATTATCAGCTTATTGTCGACAGAGTGAACAATCTCGACACTCTCGAGCTGAAGGTGGAGGTGGATGAGGCATTCTTCCTCGATAAGATAAGCCAGCTCGAGACACTGAGGATGAAGTTACAGGATAACCTTCAAAGCTCCCTCGGACTCGGCATCAAGGTAAGCCTTGTTGAACCAAAAATTCTGGAGAGAAGCGAAGGCAAAGCAAAAAGGGTTATCGACAGAAGAAAATTTTAACAAATGATCATGGAGAACATACCGATATCTGAAGAAGTTATAGAGTCGTTGAAGGAAGCCACCGGTGTTCTTTCACCGGGTACCGCTTCCATAAGGGAGGTAGTTGCACTTGTTAACCGTATCGAACGGGAGACTGGCGTCAGCTTTGTGAGAATGGAAATGGGTGTTCCCGGCCTGCCCACACCTGCGATAGGGACAGATGCTGAAATAGAAGCTATCCGAAACGGAGTGGGATCGCTTTATCCTGACATAACAGGCCTTAGGTCGCTCAAGGAAGAAGCATCCCGCTTCATCAGGCTTTTTCTCAACATAAACGTAAGCCCCACAGGATGCATTCCTACAGTTGGCTCGATGATGGGATCGATGATATGCTTTCTGGTTGCAAACAGGAACGACAGGACCAAGGAGGGTTCACTTTTTATCGATCCGGGATTCCCTGTGCAAAAACAGCAGGTTAAAATGCTCGGTCACGACTATTTTTCCTTTGACATATATAATCACCGCGGCCCTAAACTGAGGGCAAAGCTCGAATCAATCCTGGAAACCGGCAAGGTGTCGTCGCTCATCTATTCCAATCCCAACAATCCGACCTGGATATGCCTCACCGAGGAGGAACTTTCCATTATCGGCGAACTCAGCAGGAAGTATGATGTTATAGTAATCGAGGATCTGGCTTATTTCGGAATGGACTTCAGAAAAGATTATCTCAATCCCGGCGAGCCTCCTTTCCAGCCTACAGTTGCCCGTTATGCAGACGATTACGTTTTACTTATCTCCAGTTCCAAAATCTTCAGCTATGCAGGACAGAGAATAGCCATCATGGCTATTTCCGACCACCTTTTCAACCGTTCATACCCCGATCTGCTAAGGTATTATTCTTCCGATAGATTCGGACATTCAGTCATATTCGGAGCGCTTTACGGGATATCGGCCGGAGTGACCCATTCAGTCCAGTACGGTTT
>ERZ795055.970-NODE-970-length-24401-cov-6.601742_pt1 | contig 24401 bp, 13 predicted proteins | sample MGYA00375139_ERZ795055 | MGnify/ENA primary metagenome ERZ795055 (study PRJEB30184, sample SAMN05720283) | anaerobic digester metagenome | isolation source: active sludge of municipal wastewater-treating anaerobic digesters | place: USA | collected 2015-01-23 ... | reverse complement strand
ATGGTTATAATGAATGGTGATATGTCAACATCAATTAATAGTGAAGAACAGCTATTTACTGATTTCATCGATGCCTCCGTTGATCTTTTTGCCAAAACAGTCCCAATTGTATTTAACAGGGGAAACCACGAGACCAGGGGTACCTGGGCGGACAAACTCATGGATTATTTCCCTGTGAGGGGTGGCCAGGTATACCGTACTTTCAATGTGGGCGATGTAGCATTTATAATCCTGGATTGCGGAGAGGATAAACCTGACTCCTCAATAGAGTATAGTGGATTAGCTGATTTTGATGCTTACAGACTCGAGCAGGCTAAATGGTTGAAGGAAGCTATTAATGCAGAATCCATAAAGAATGCCGCAAAAAAGGTAGTAATTATTCATATGCCACCATACGTAAGTAACTGGCATGGGACACTCCATATTAACGAAACACTCGTCCCTCTATTAAATGAGGCCGGAATTGATGTAGTCCTGAGCGGTCATACACACAGATATTCCTATAATGCCCCTGTCGCAGGTAAAACAACATTCCCGGTTATAGTGAACAGCAATAACGCATACCTCAGGGGTGATATAATAAATGGGATAATCCGGATCAGATTAATTGGCCCGGAGGGGACCAAACCGATCGAACATACATTGGAATAATACGTGTAGGGGCATTCCATGGAATGCTCCTACGTAACACGCCATGGAATGTTATGTAGGGACATGCCATGGCATGTCCCTATATTCGTTTTTTCGATAATTTATTTAATTATCCTATATCTCGAAATTATCACATTCCCGGTATGCCTGGATCACCCTGGCTTCGCCTTCTTTTGTGCCACGGTTACTGATACCATGTTCCATACCTATCACACCGTCATATTTACGGCTGTAGATATATTTGAAAACATTTTTATAATTGATCTCACCGGTTGTGGGCTCATTCCGTCCGGGATTATCACCGCAATGAAATGCGGCTATTTCACTCCAGGCTGCTTCAAGATTCGGAATAATATTGCCTTCTGTTATCTGCTGGTGGTAAATATCATTCACTATCTTACACGATTTCCTGTTCACAGCGCGGCAGATTGAATATGCCTGCGGGATCCCGTTAAGGAACAATCCGGGATGATTAATAAGGGTATTAAGAGGTTCCAGAACAATTGTAAGTCCTGCCGGTTCGGCGATATCACAACAAATTCTCAGATTATCAATAACGTTTGCCGTCTGATAATCCCTGTGAAGTCTTTCATCATATCTTCCGGGAACCATTAATGCCCATTTTACACCAGTCCTTTTGAAGCATTCCACCCCCTCCTGCACCTTTTTCGTGAGCATTTCACGTACCTCAGGTTTATTAAGAACGAATGAGGTCACTGCAAAATCAGCATATAATACAAAGGGCCCCATTTCCATTCCGAGGCGGTTCATCTCATTAGCAATTTTCACCTGTTCCTCAACCGGACGGTTCATGAGACCGTTGTCGAACATTGCCCTGAAACCCTGGTCATAGCAGAATTTAATGTTGTCAATGGGATCCTGTCCGGCATGCTGGCGGAACATTCCTAAACTGGGTCCGTATTTGAGTTTAAAAGGTTCTGTCGCATCGGGAAGTGTTACCTTTCCCAAGCCGAAGACTGAAGGAGCCGCCATTGCGGCAGCTCCTGTTACAGCGGCTTTTCTTATGAATTCTCTTCTCGAGTTCATCATAATTATAAGCTTTAATCGATAATTATCTTACCATTATTTCTTTTAAGTGTTCAGCCTAATTACCCTGTTTGGCTCTTGCAGCAGCTCTTTCTGCAGCTCTTTTTGCTTCAGCAGCAGCATCATAAGCTTCTCCTGCTATGGGCACTTCTTTTGGAATATCAACTTTGCCGAATGTGAATACCTGAGGTCCGAGTTTCATATCGGAGTTCATCATTTCATCATATGTGGTTTCTTTCCCGGTATAGGCTGAAATACGACCCATAATACCAACCAATGTGGATATTGCAGTGTTTTCCAGTTCATTGAAAGGCTGGTTATTACGGATTGCTGTAACCATATCAATATGCTCCTGGACATAAGGATCCATCATAGCCCTGCTGTTCGGTTTTCCTTCACTGTCGAGAGGATAGGGGTATTTCCATATTTCGGTACCTGCAAGATCAACGATAGTATCGATGCAGTTTGTTGAACCTTTGGTTCCCTGTAATCTTTCTGCAACGCTGGTCCAGCAGCCGTTGATCTGACGGCACTGGCTGTGGAAACGTCTTCCATCTTCAAATACGTATTCGATAGAGAAATTATCATATTGATCACCTGTTACGCGTCTCAGTCTTGACCCCATACCGTGAGCTATTGTGGGATGTGCTCCCGTGAACCAGTTCATTACGTCGATATTATGAACATGCTGCTCAACAATATGGTCTCCTGATAACCATGTCCAGTTAACCCAGTCGCGTATCATCCATTCCATTTCCGTCCACGAAGGATTATTGTCGCGATGCCACAGCTTACCACCATTCCACCATACATTACCACCGACAATATCACCTATTGCACCAGCTTTTACCTGGTTATAGTTGGCTACATAATTACGCTGGTGACGGCGCTGTGTACCGGTAACAATTGTAAGTCCAAGTTCTTTTGCCTTGAGGGCGGTTGCCATTACCGACCTTGCTCCGGTTGGATCAACGCAGACCGGCTTTTCCGCAAAAATATGCTTACGTGCAGCGACAGCGGCAGCGAGATGTTCCGGACGGAAAAAAGGAGGGGTTGCCAGGATGACGATATCAACACCCGATTCAATAACCTTCTGGAAAGCATCAAAACCGACAAAACATTTGTCTTCGGGAACTTCCTGATTTTTCTGCTTCAGTATTGCAGCTCTGGCCTCATCAACACGATCCTTGAAAGTATCGCCCAAAGCAGCTATCTGAAGGTTTGGCCCGGCATTAAGGAAATTTATTGCAGCTCCTCTTCCGCGGCCACCGCAACCAATAACACCGGCTTTCAAAACCGGTCCGTCGGGCGCGGCATCGAGCCATGTACCATTATCCACCGGTGCGAACGGCTTTGGCTTCCCGCTGCTACAGCTGGTGATTATCACAGGGGCAACAGCACCGGCTGCACCAACAGCGGCTGTACCCAGAAAACTACGTCTCGAGATTCTAGATTTTTTCATAAAAGATTGATTTTATTAGAGGTTAATATTACTAACAATCAAGCCGAAAGAAGTAACCAAATGTAAATATATGGATTTAAAAAACAAAACGAGAAGGTGTAATTAATATTTTTTAACAACAAATTCCTCTAAGACATACAAGGTCCGCCGGTTGGCGGGGAGTAAATTAATGTTTTGGTTACCTATGGGGTATAGCTGATAACTAAAAGGAATATTTAAAAAAAATTACAAGATTAATTATCTGGTATATAGGTAAATAAATTTCCCCTCCTTTCAAAGGAGGGGTGACCGGGATTGCTGATTTTAGGATATTTACAATTCTGCTTTCCCGGCCGGGGTGGTTGAAACAGATTCCTCGGAAATGAACTAATTATTCTTAAAAAACCACCCCGGCCAGACCATTTATATTTTTTCATATTAGATGATTTTGTTGTCTGGCCACCCCTCCTTAAAAAAAGGAGGGGAAACTTATATCCACAAAACTTTTAAAGGTAACGTTAAAGGTGTCAGGAGTAAAAACAGGATGGATGGTAATGCTGAAAAAAGATATTAAATTTGTCCTTATAGGATTTATCACATTTAAATGTTCAGATCGCTTGTATACCAAATATTTCTCACAATTCTGGTCATCCTTGCCACCGGCTGCGGCAGCAATCCTGGCAGCGACGTCAAACAGACTGGTAACCTCCCTGTGATCCAGCCCGATTATTCAGGCATCACCATCCCTGAAAATATTACTCCTCTTAATTTCAAAATAAGAGAGAAGGGATCGGTCTATCTTGTAAAGATAAGCTCAGGAAATAATCCTGGTATAAGAATAAGATCAAAGGACGGGGTAATTACAATCCCTCAGAGAAAATGGAAGGAACTTCTGCAGTCTGCAAAGGATAAGGAGTTGAATATAGATGTCTTCATTAAGGATGAAGAAGAAGGCTGGAAAAAATATGAAACTATAAAGAATTATATTTCTTCCGAATCCATCGATCCATATCTTACTTACCGTCTTATTCACCCCGGGTACGAAAGGTGGAACGAAATATCGATTCAGCAAAGGAGCATTCAGGATTTCAAAAACTGGCCTGTCATAGAAAACAGTGTGGCAGACAGGAATTGTGTAAACTGTCATTCGTATAATAACGGAAAATCCGATGATTTTCTTTTTCATATGAGAGGAAGCCTTGGCGGGACCTATTTCTACTCAGGGGGAGAACTCAGGAAAACCAATCTTAAAACACCGGAGATGAGCAACGGATCTGTTTATCCCCGCTGGCATCCTTCAGGAAAGTTCGTTGCTTTTTCATCAAATAAGATTGTGCAGCAATTCCATACTGCCGATAACAACAAGATCGAGGTCAGTGATCTGGAATCCTCAATTGTCCTGTATGATATTGATAAAAATGAGATCATCCCGGTTGAGCTTCCCGATAAGGATAAATTTATGGATACATATCCGGAATGGTCACCCGACGGGAAAATGATGTACTTCTGCCGTGCACCCCGGTTAGCGGAAGACTATGATTACAGGCAGACCCGGTATGATCTTTACAGGATTGCTTTTGACCCCGGATCGCGTAAATTCGGGAATGCTGAACTTGTATTTGATGCAGCCGGAATGAATAAAAGTATCGCATTTCCCAGAGTATCCCCGGAAGGCAACTACCTGGTAATGACAATACAGGATTACGGATGCTTTCCGATCTGGCATAAAGAAACGGATCTTATTTCGCTTAACCTGAAGACATTTGAAACTGAGAGACTGGAATTGAACAGCGATTATTCAGAGAGCTATCATTCGTGGTCATCAAACGGTAAATGGCTACTTTTTGCCAGCCGCCGTGATGACGGACTGACAACACGGCCTTATATCGCTTACATTAACAAAGATGGCAAATCGGGTAAACCATTTATTGTACCTCAGAAAGATCCGGAATTTTATGATAGTTTTCTGAAGAGCTTTAATGTCCCGGAGTTTTCAAATGTAAAGATTGCCATGAATCCGGGAAAAATACGGGATGCAGTCAAATCTGAGGCGGTTCAGGCGAAATGGGCTGGGAAGTAACAACTCCCTCGAGGTGGTAAGGGGTATGGCTGCCAACTTAAGGAGCTTTGGGAGTAAAAGTTTCCCCTCCTTTTTAAGGCGGGGAAACTTATTTGTTTATAATCCAGATAATTACAGTAGTTTTCGCTAATAAAATATTTCTTAAGTTAACATATTGCAAGCATCCGCACTTTTAGTAGAAATAAATGAACCAAAGCCACTTCAATCAGTTTCTATCATATCTTCCCACAAGGTTATTTTTCCTGTTTATATTCCTGTTCCTGTTTTTCTTTGCCAGCCATATATTCTTCTACCAGGAAAAGACTTCACTCTTTGTCTTTTCATTTGATTTTCTGAAAGAGAATCTCCATCAGCCCGGAGGATTTCTTGTTTATCTGGGAAAATTCCTTACTTCTTTCTTCTGGTACCCGATCGCAGGAGCCCTGATTGCATCACTGGTAATATGGCTGATTGTAATTATCGGAGAGATAACAACCAGCATGACTGGTACCGGAAGAAATTTTCTTCCGCTTCTGGCCGGACTGGCCCTCTTTTACCTTCAGACCGATTACAGGTATTTGCTTTTCAATAACCTGGGAATTCTTTTTCAGCTGCTCTTTTTCCTGTTGTCAGTGAAATACTTGAAAGGCTTTCTTCCGGTTATCCTTGTACCATTATTATATTTCCTGACCGGAGGATTTACTTGGATCTTTCTGATTATGTTCTCGCTATGGCTCGTGATAAAGAGACCGGGAAAATGGTATATGGTACTGATCGATCTCTGGCTGATCAGTTTTCTTGTAATCTGGATTTCGAAAGAATTCCTGTTTTTTCAATCAGTCAGCACCCTTATACAATATCCTTTAACCCCTGATGGCACAGGGTCTCAGATGATGATATTTGTTCCGGTTGTTGTTATACTTTCACTTCTGCCGGTATTATCGCTTGTCACTTTGAGAAATCCCTTAAGAAAAAGGTTTTCAGAGAATGTCTTTTCAATTTCCGGAGTGGTTATATTATTATCAGCCCTTATCTCGATTTCAGTATTCAGAAATGACAGTAAAACCAGGCGCTATTTCATTGTCGAAAAGCTGTTTTATGAAAAGCGCTATCAGGATATAATCGATTTCAACATAAGGCATCCATCAAATAATATCCTTACAATATATCTTAATAATATTGCCTTATGTGAAACAGGGCAGCTTAATGACCGGCTTTTCAGTTTTCGTCAGAGTCCTGACGGCGGAACACTTTTCCTGAAATGGGATATAGCAGCAGAGATTTCAAGAAGAGGCGGTTATTTTTATTACACTATAGGTATGATAAATGATGCTCACAGGTGGGCATTTGAGGATATGGTTACAAGAGGTCTTACACCTGAAGGACTTAAACTGATCATTAAGACAGAGATCATTAACGGTAACTACAAAACTGCTCAAAAATATAATTCTACCCTCAGGAAAACCCTTTTTTACAGGAATGATGCCCGGGAATATGAAAAATTGCTGGTCAATGATCAGTTAATTGATTCACATCCGGAGTTAGGTGAGAAACGACGAAATAAGATCCGGACTGATTTTATTTCGATCACAGATGATCCGGTCATAAATATTGAAAGGATTCTTGCCACTGATTCTCTGAACAGGAAAGCCTACGAATACAAGCTGGCATGGCTGCTTCTGAAAAAGGATTACCGCGGGATCTCCGGTGAATGGAATAATCTTGAGAAATATGGTTTCAAAAAAATACCTGTCCACGTTGAAGAAGCAGCAGTTGCCATAAAAGTTCTCTATACCGGACAATTACCTCCTCCCGGTAATCTCATGATCAATCCGGATACTGAGGTACGTTTTGAAAGGTTTCTTCAGACGTTCCAGGCATTCGGAAATAATCCCAAATCAGCAGAGCCGGCGCTGCGGAAGCAGTTTGGTAATACGTTCTGGTATTGGACTTTTTATAACTGACCTCACCCCAACCCCTCTCCCGGGGGAGAGGGGCTATAATGTTACGGATTTTAAGTCCCCCTCTCCTCCGGGAGAGGGGGATTTAGGGGGTGAGGTCGAAAAAATTCATTAATACCCCGGAGCCTGTTCCAGCTGAGGTGCCTTATTAACCTCAGAGCGCGCAAGCGGTATCCAGTAATACTTATTACTTTCCCATTTTCTTTCGTCAGGTTTTGCTGTCAGGTCGTATTCCCATTCCCAGTCGCCATTAACAAATTCCTTGACTTTCATTTCAAATACATCGGTGATTACTGTTGGAGCGGTCATCCATCGGCGCATATCATACCACTGATGGCCTTCCGCAAAATGTTCAATGTATCTTTCGTGACGCACCCATTTTCTTGCCTCTTCCTGATCTGAAGTCACCCGGTCAGGTAATCCTGCACGGTTACGTACCATGTTAAGTGCATTAAGTCCGTTCTGTATCTCTGCCCCTCCAATTTCTATACAGGCTTCTGCATAATTCAGAAGGATTTCGGCATAACGGAATTCCACCCAGTGATTGGTATTTCTGTAATACTGGCCGACAGTAGCCGGATCCATGAATTTTTTGATATAATAACCGTTCTTGGTCCCGTTCCATGCTTCGATCTGACCCTGACGGGAATCAACACCGGGAGTTTTAATTGTACGATCCATATTATACAGGTGTCCCGTCTGTACTCTGTTTGTGGGATCGAATGCTGCGCGGTCGGCGGGACTGGACTGCCATGGTGCCCCGTGATATAATACGGTTCCATAGAAACGTGCTTCACGACCAACATAAGGATTCCTCTGCGGATCAGCGGCAAGTTCAGCGGCAGTTGCTGTACGGAGTACCTGGTTCCCGGAATTGTATTTATCCCAAACAAACGGGGTACCGTCAGCCATCTCATATTGCCTTACCGCAGGTTCTGTAGGATTATTGTTGCCCCAGTTGTGATACCCGCATGGACCGAACCAGATATTTGCCCTGTTTTGATTACCTCCGGTGAGCGGATACTGAATTGCCCATATGGTTTCACTGTTCCAGGCACCCTTCTGATTGAAGATGCCAAAATAAGTGTCGGCAATTGCCTGAACATCAGCTTCTGAATATCCTCCTGAAGGCGGATCTGCAACAGTCCCGACAAGAGAATAAGTACCATAAGTTCCGTCCATTACAGCCTTGGCAGCATCTCTTGCAGCAGTCCAGCGGGCAGCCTGACCGCCTGTCCCGAGGGAAACGAGGGTCTTTGTGGGTTCATAGCCGCCATTTACCAGATCGCTTGCACAGAAAAGCAAAACTCTTGATTTCAGTGCAGCAGCTGCACCTCGTGTGGCTCTGCCCTGTTCCATTTTTGCAGGTAGATTGGCAATTGCATCATCTATATCTGAAAGCACCTGATCGAGGGTTTGCTGAAAAGTTGACCTCTTGATTGTAAGAAAATCACCACCAAGTACAAAGGGCTCCGTTGCAATAACAGCTCCTCCATAGTTCATGAGGATCATTGCATATTCAAATGCCCTGAGGAAATATGCTTCTCCTTTAACCTGGGCTTTAAGAGCTTCTTCTGTTGAAGTCGGTGCAGGGACATCATCAATACTTGCCAGAATTGTATTAATATTCTGAATATTCTGGTAAATGTAATTCCAGCGCAGGAACCCTGCATAACCTGTATTGGCGAAGTATCCCAACTGATCCGGGCTCATTGTCCCTTTAAGGTTAACATAGTTGGCCGGACGGTGGATACATAATGTCTGGTCGGTCGCTGAAGAAAGAAGATCTTCACGCATGCCAAGGATACCATTATCAGTATTACCTCCCAGCCTGTCATAACATTTGCCAAGATAGGCTTTTGTAACATTTATATCGGCAAATACAACCTGTTCGTTAAAAGTACTTACAGGATCCTGGTCCAGCACATCCGTGCAAGAGGTGTGTAAGAACAACAGAGCCGATATTGCTATTATATAACTGAATATTTTTTTCATATTGGTATAATTTTTATTTCTCATTAATTAAAAGGAAATGTTTGCTCCAAAGGCAAATGTTTTCATTATCGGATATACTCCTGCACCGTTAGCTTCAGGATCAAATTTCTTTGTTGCACGCCATAACAATCCAAGATTGTTCCCTGAGAAATAGACATTTGCATTTGAGATACCAATACGGCTGAAGATCTGATTTGGTATTTGATAAGAAAGTACCAGGTTCTTCAGGCGGCAATAAGCGGTATTGTCAAGCCAGTAAGTACTCATATTGACGGCATGAGCCCAGTAGAAATCGTTACGGTTGAAGGCTCTGGCTATATTCGTATTTTTGTTGCTGGTTGTCCAGCGGTCATCATAAGTCCACTGGAAATAATTACCGGCCTCACCGCGTCTTTCATCATAGTGATTGAACTTATAGAATTTACCCTGACCCTGAAACATCAATGATAAAGTAAGACCTTTCCAGCTGGCATCAAGGTTAAGCCCGTAATATGTTTCCGGTACATCAACCTCGTCAATAAGGATCCTGTCATCACCATCGATTTTACCATCCCCGGAAACATCCTCGAAGATAAGGTCACCTGGTTTTGCGTTTGTCCAGTGAGGATAACTGAGCGCTTCATCATCAGCAAAAACACCTATACATTTATACATCAACCAGGCATTATAAGGATGACCGGTTTCTCTCTGCCAAGGAACCGCCCTTTCGGGTTCATCCTTGAAAACAACTTTGTTATGGTTATAACTGAAATTTCCGGTGACATCAAGGCGAAGATCGGATGTAATATTCTTATGAAAACCTGCTTCCGTCTCAAAACCTGTATTATCAACCCGTGCTATATTCTCGTTCGGAAGTGACAGCCCTGTAAAATCCGGAACAGATGCATCCCTGGCGGCAAGAATATCTTCCCTTTTATTCTTGAAAAATTCAAAATTAAAATGAATTAGGTCATTCAGCCATTTTGATTCAAAGCCTATATTCCTTGTAGTCTGTGTTTCCCAGGTTATATTCGGATTTGCAATGGTTGGTGGCCCTACAACGGATTCGATCGCTCCACTTGTACCAAATGACATTCCGGCGCCCAGTCCAAAACTGTTCATATACTGGAAAGCAGTACCCGGGTCCATACCCATCATTCCCCATGAAGCTCTCAGCTTGAAATAATTTATAAATGGAATGTAATTCTTCCAGAATCCTTCTTCAGAAGCACGCCATCCCACCATAAATCCGGGGAAGTAACCCCAGCGGCTCTCAGGCGGGAATTTAAGTGATCCGTCTGCCCGGAATAATGCTTCGGCAAGATATTTTCCCCTGAAGTCGTAGGTGGCACGCCCGATATATGATTTACGTGCATAGATCGAGGCCTGTCCGTCTGTGTTTTGATTCAGGTTTGCTCCGGCATCCATTGTCTGTATAAGGGATGAAATATAAAGCTGGCGGTAACCTCTGAACCAGTTATAATCATTTGTATATTGTTCAAATCCGCCGTAAAGGAATACATTGTGGTCTCCGAATTTCCTTGTAAAAGTGGCCCCCAGGTTAATCGTCTTATTCTGAGTCCTGTCAAATCTTTCCGTATTCTCAGGAGATGAAAGCCCCCTGAGTGTTGGTTTCATGGGCATATCAGTCACGAATCCCGTCTGAGGATCCTTCGTTGCCTCGTCCCAGTTCGGATAATAAAGAACCCACGGCTTGTAGAAAGCTTTCTGGTAATAATTTGTCAGGTCATAGCTATATATGGCATTCAGTGACAGACCCTTTACAAAGGGAATAGTCAGAGTGGTGTTGAATGAGCTCAGTAACCTGTAAGTTTTCTGGTCATTTTTCCCACCTTCAAATGTTGATGTTACAACAGGATTATCGCCATATTCAATGTCAGGACCGGGCAGACCGTTAGGCCAGAATGACCAGTTGGTCGGTACGAGGCGGGTTGACTGCCCTACAATTGCATCAGCGCTTTTATAAGGATAAACGCGGTTTACCTGGAATCCGGCAAGCTCAATCCCTGTCTTGAGCCAATCCGTGATAGGCATATCAACCTTGGCACGTACGTTATATTGATTATATTTAGTGGAGGATTGCTTATAAAATGATTCATCTCCTTTAAGTCCGATAGAAACATAATACAACATTCCCTTTGATCCTCCGTCCATTGTCAGATTATGACGGTAAGTTGTTGTCCATTTCTTAATAAGATCCCCATACCAGTCAGTATTGGGATGCTTCCACGGATCTGCACCTGATCTGAACAGTTCAATATCTGCATCAGTATAGGTTCTCGACTTACCGGTTGATACCTGGTATTCTGAAAGCATGGTGGCATATTCAGCAGCATTTGTGACATCGGGTATCACTGTCGGGGTTTGAAAGCCCTGGTAGAATTGGTAATTAAGTCTTGTCTTACCTTCCGTTCCTTTCTTAGTTGTGATAAGGATTACGCCATTGGCAGCCTGGGCTCCGTATATTGCAGCTGAAGCATCTTTAAGGACAGACAGGCTTTCAATATCATTTGGATCTATTTCATCCATATTACGACCGGGTACTCCGTCAATGATAACCAGAGGTGCGGTCTGACTCTGGGCAGATCCTGGATTCCTGTCACCTCCGAGGGTGCTTCTGCCTCGTACAAGTATCCTTGTTCCGTATTGTCCCGGTTCACCGTTATTCTGGATAACTACTGATCCGGGTAAGCGGCCTCCGAGAGATGTTGAAACGTTTGGCGCCGGAACAGACTGAATACTCTGACCGGAAATTGAAGTTACCGAACCAATAACGTTTGCACGTTTCTGTGTTGAGTAACCAACTACCACAACTTCATCAAGGTCTGTCACCTCACCGGCAAGGACCATATCAACGACGTTCCTGCCGCTTATTGCAGCTTCCTGGGTAACATAACCGATAAAGGAAAACACAAGAGTTGCATTCCTGTCAACATTGGCGATGGTGTACTTTCCATCGACACCGGTAATAGCACCGAGGGTGGTGCCCTTTACAAGGACATTCACACCGGGCATTGCAGAACCTGTTGCAGCATCGGTCACAGTCCCGGAAACAGATATCTGCTGTACTACATAAGGATCATCCGGCGCAAAGGACAACGCCGGAAACGTTAATCCTGACACCAGTATAAAAACAAGAATTTTTGCAGCTAAAGGTAATCTGCAAAAACTCACATCAGGCCATTCCGGCCAAAAAAAACGGGTAGTTTTTTTCATACAATTACACTATTAGTTAGTTAGTTAAAAACCTAAATGCATCCCCGGAAAAATTCCCGATGGATTTCTACGATTAGGGAAGGAAAATTAAGTTTTTTTAACTGAATAAAAAAATTTATTACAATGATTTCCTGATTTAACGCTTAAAGTGTTTGGTTTGAATCTGGAACCTGAAACCTGGAACCTGAAACCAGGAACCTGGAACTTTGAATCCGGAACTATTTCCAGATTAAATTATTGAGAAACTGTATTCCCGGTATTTTCGTCAAATTCACAAACCACCCTGAAACCAACGTGGAAGCAGTCGGAATACCACCAGATGCTCTTCGGGATCTGCGGATCGGTTTTCAGCCATTCATCAGTCTTTGTGTACCCCCTGGCAGCACTCCTGACACTTCCTGCCATATCCATGAATGATCCGCCTCTGACGACGTATTCCTCTCCTGTTTCAGGCCCGGAAGGATCCTTAATGATTCCTTCAGGATATTCTGAATAAGTCCCGCTCTGGTACCAGTCGGAACAGAATTCGGCAACGTTTCCGAGCATATTCTTCAGACCAAAAGGATTAGGTTTGACCATCTCCGGAGGTTGGGTTTTAGATGGACTGTTACCTTTATATATAATATATGTATTGATGACAGTTGTATCATTCTTTGAAAGTTTTGCCCTGAGACCCGACTTTTCAAACTTAGTCGGATCACCAGGGAAGAAATAGGGAGTTTCAGTTCCTGCCCTGCAGGCATATTCCCACTCAGCTTCCGTCGGCAGCCGGTATGTTTTACCTGTCACCTGTGAAAGCCATCTACAGTATGTTTCAGCTGCATGATGAGTAAAGGAAATTGCAGGCCTCTGACCCATTCCCCATCCCTGGTCAGGCTGCCCGTAAGGTGGTGTCGCACCTGAAATTGCATCGGTTTCAGCTGCCTGCTTAGACCGTATTCCTTCTGTATCGGTACTCCTACCTTCAGCAGATGTCTGGGCATAGAAAGTAAGATATTCATCCCAGGTAACTTCAACCTCGGCCATGAAAAAAGGACTAAGTTCAACTTCTCGTACAGGACCCTCATCTTCTCTTCTGAATGGCTCATCTGCAGGACTCCCCATTTTAAATGTCCCCCCGGGGATTGCCATCATATTGAATGATACGGAGGAATTTGGTATCAGCTCGGTGAAGGATTTGAATTCAACGACCTTTGCAGGCTCGGTATATATCTCCCTGGGTGCCGAAGATGCTGCTCCAAATGTCTTATTACTGCCATGAGTATAACCTTCCATATAATGGCCGGCATTGAGATGACAATTTATACAATGAAGATCAGGGGTTTTCTTTGTCTGCTTATAATAAAGGTGAGCATCCTCTCCTTCTTTTGTCAGCTCGGCAGGAAAAAGATTTTCATGGCATTTTATACAGCTGCTTTCATATGCGTGGATACGCGCATTCTCCAGTCTTCCCTTCTCATCCCAGTCAAATGATGCAGAATCTTTTGTCCAGTAAGCCCACAGATCCCTTAATCCGGTAGTCGCTTTTGCCCACAGATATCCATCCCCTTTCGGAGGCAAATGACATTCGGCACAACCAGTGCGGTCACCTGATTTTGTCTCGTAATGCACCGATCTTTTCCAGGCATTGTCGGCTGCAGGATGGATGTGACACGACATGCAATATTCATTTGTTGAGGTCTTTTCAATAGCCTTACCTCCTCCGAGTATTAACAGAATCCCCAGAATCAGTCCGGGAGTGAACCATAACAGGAACTTCTTCATCATCGTCATTTATAACCGGATGAAGATAAAAAAAATATTCTTTCCAATAAAGACAGAAAAATTTATCATTTAAACTCGTAGAAGATAAATCCAGGAAAAAAGATCTGCGATGGGGTTGACGTTATTTAACCGCAAAGACCGCTAAGGATTCGCAAAGTTCGCAAAGTGTTATAATTGATAAAAAGCCCTTGTCGTACTTTGCGTAAGAACTTTGCACACTCTGCGGTTAAAAAAAGGATTTTTATCGTATCAGCCACAAAAACCGCTTCTTCTTCCAGAGTAAAAAATTACGTTCGTAAATGTTATTTTTACAAATTAAGATTTTATAGAATGAAAAGAACGATCATAACTTTTATATTATTACTGTTTGTATTAACGCTTCACTCCCATCCCTGGAAACCATCCCATTATGTAATTATCGATACCGACGGGGGGATAGACGATATGAGAGCAATTACCATGCTTCTGGCTTCTCCCGATGTAAGGATTCTTGGAATAACTACTTCCGGAGGCGCTCTTTCAGCTCAGAATGCATATGTTAAGGTTAAAAGTCTGCTGAACTCATTATATCACGAGGGGATCCCTGTCGGAACCGATACTGACGGCAGATACAGGATGAAGGAAATGCCTTTTGCTTTACAGACTGTATGGGGTAATGAAGATGGAATCGACCCTATTAATGCCCCTGATAATCTCAGTATAATATCCGGTCTGATCTCTGCCGAAAAGACTAAGATATCCTTTGTATGTCTGGGAAGTATGACAACAGCTCTCAGGGCTCTGAGGAATATTCCCGATTTCAGCCGGCAGGTAAAGGAAATAGTGTGGAGCGCCGATGAGTCAGGTTATCTGAACGGATTCAATTTTAAGATCGATAAAGATGCGTCCGAAGCAATGCTTAAACAGGAAATCCCGTTCAGGATTGTCAGGAGCATGTCTGCTCAGCAGGGTGATCTTTACACTGATGAACTGATAAGCGCTCTGGGGAAGGTTAAAACTCCATATGCAGCCAGGATCTCATCATTCTTCAATAATGAAGTCTCAAAATCACACAGATTTTCTTATTTCGGAACCGACGAAATGGTTGCAGTATTTCTTCATTATCCATCACTTTTTGTGAATAAGGCGAACGGGATCATTTCAGAAAGCACACCGGCAGATCCTGAGGGAATAAGAGAAAGCACCATCAGGATACTTAAGGGTGAAACGGTTCAGAGAAATCAGGTCATAAAAGATCTTCCTCAGAACCCCGGATTTTACTATGATGACATAAATCCATCGGTAAATGAGATTATCAGCAGATATGGTATCGATGAATGGACATCGGGGGTCCTTGCAAATGAGCTGCACAGACATCTGGGAACATTTGCCATTATCGGGGTGAAGATGGGGATACGTGCAAGAGAATATTTCAATACCGGTGTCGATGAATTCACAGCAGTTTCGTATGCCGGATCAACTCCGCCGCTAAGTTGCATGAATGATGGTTTGCAGGTAAGTACCGGCGCGACTCCGGGACATGGATTACTGACTGTCAGAAATGATACAATCCTTTCTCCTTCTGTTGAATTTACATATCTGAATCGTAAAATCAGGTTGACACTTAAGCCTGAAATAGCGAACAAGATCACTTCTGAGTTAAAGGAGATAAACTTCATCTATGGCCTTGACAGTAATATTTACTGGGAACTTGTAAGGAAAAATACAATTAAGTACTGGCGGGACCTGGACAGGCATGAGATATTCGAAATCGAACCACTTCTTTAGCGGCTTTCTACCGGCCCGGCCCGGCTTGCTTCGTGGTACAGTCAATGCGAGGAGACCCGCCCCAGGCCATAGCCGTCAACTTAAGAAGTTTTGGGGATAAAAGTTTCCCCTCCTTTTTTTAAGGAGGGGTGGACAGACCATAAAATCATCTAATGTGCAGAAATATAGAATTTCTGGCCGGGGTGGTTTATTTTATTCTGAGAACCAAGTTCCCGTTAGCTAATTCCTTTTTAACCACCCCGGCCGGGAAAGCAGAAATGTAAACATATCATAAATAGCAATCCCGGCCACCCCTCCTTTGAAAGGAGGGGAAAGTTATTTAGCTATATTCCTGATAGTTACAATAGTTTTCGTTATTATTGCATTTCTTAGGTTGACGGTTATGCGCCCCAGGCGGGTCGACGAAGCAATCCGTCCCGAATCATTTGTTATACTCATCGAAGAAGTCATTCCCCTTATCATCCGTCAGAATGAATGCGGCCATGTTCTCAACCTTTATCTTCCTGACTGCCTCCATCCCAAGATCTTCAAAGTCGACCACTTCAACCGATTTAATATTTTCAGCTGCAAGGATTGCTGCCGGCCCTCCGATTGATCCCAGGAAGAATCCTCCATACTTTTTACACGAGTCAATAACCGCCCTGTTGCGGTTACCTTTGGCCAGCATGACCAGCGATCCGCCCATACTCTGGAACAGATCGACATACGTATCCATTCTCCCTGCTGTTGTAGGACCGAAACTGCCTGATACCATACCCGCGGGTGTCTTGGCAGGACCGGCATAATATACCGGGTGATTCTTAAAATACTCCGGCATTGGTTTGCCTCCGTCAATTATCTGCTTTATCCTTGCATGTGCAATATCACGTGCAACGATCAGCGTCCCCGAAAGACTGAGCCTCGTTCTGACAGGATATTTTGTAAGCTGTGCAAGGATCTCCTTCATGGGCCTGTCAAGATCAACTTCAACAGGTTTATCTAGTTCCGGAGCCTTTTCGGGCATAAAACGTTCAGGATTCTTTTCAAGCTCTTCGAGAAAAATGCCATTTTCGGTTATTCTTGCTTTTATATTACGGTCGGCACTGCAGCTTACTCCCAGCCCGACAGGACAAGAAGCAGCATGACGGGGTAAACGTATTACTCTGACATCATGAACGAAATATTTACCTCCGAACTGGGCCCCCACCCCGTATTCCTGACATATTTTCTCAATCCTTTTTTCCCATTCAGTATCCCTGAATGCCCTGCCGCTCTCATTTCCCGTAAGCGGAAGATGATCAAGATATCCCGCCGATGCTTCTTTTACAGCCTTCAGGGTGGCCTCGGCTGATGTGCCACCAATAACCAGGGCAAGATGATATGGCGGACAGGCAGATGTACCCAGATCCTTAATCTTTTCCTTGACAAACCGGATCAGGGATTCCTCATTCAGAAGCGATTTTGTCTGCTGATACAAAAAGCTTTTATTGGCTGATCCTCCTCCCTTTGTAACAAAAAGGAACTCGTATGATGTTCCCTCAACCGAATAAATATCGATCTGTGCCGGCATATTTGTACAGGAGTTCTTTTCATCAAACATCGTATACGGTACAATCTGTGAATACCTTAGATTTTTATCCCGGTATGTTTCAAATATGCCTTTTGAAAGGTGAAGCGCATCATTGGCTCCCGTCCAGACCTGTTCGCCTTTTTTACCGATCACTATTGCAGTACCTGTATCCTGGCACCATGGAAGTTCACCTTTGGCTGATATAACCGAGTTGCGAAGCATCGTATATGCAATGAAGCGGTCATTATCGCTTGCTTCAGGATCGTCAATAATTTTCCTGAGTTTTTCTGTATGGGATGTCCTTAGGAAAAATGAGAGATCCGATATTGCTGTTCTGGCAAGAAGTTCAAGCCCGGCGGGATCGACTTTAAGAATTTTTCTTCCCCCGGCTTCAAGAGTTGTCACAAATTCTTTTGTGAGCAGTCTGTATTCTGTCGTGTCCTTTTCGATCTGAAAAGGTTTTTCATAAATAAAATCTGCCATTTACTTCTTTATATTTCTGAAAATTTAAATTTATTCTTTGCTCTAATTCCCTTTGGTTTCATCTGAAGGTCACAACATTCAACATGATGATCGTGCTGGAAGACCAGAATATGATTTTTTGCGAGCGCTTCTTCGAGCATGCTCCTCTTCTCATCAATGGTCCTGAGCGATTCAATATCGTAGCTCATGTTCCAGATCAGCGGCAGATGTGCAAGAGTAGGTATCAGATCGCCGGTATAAACAAGTGTTCTGCCGTTATAATCAATAACCGGGATCATCAGTCCGGGTGTATGACCATAGCAGATCCTGACAGAAACCCCTTTAAAGAGTTCTCCTTCTTCATCAACCAGATTAAGTTGACCGCTGTCCAGGATCGGAATAAAATTTTCCTCAAGAAATGCATCCTCCTCCCTTGGATTATTCTTTACTGCCCATTCCCATTGTGCCCTGCTCACATGATGTATCGCATTGGGAAAAACAAGTTCAAAACCGGTTCCTCCCGGCTTATTCCTGACACAACCGCCGCAGTGATCGGCATGCAGATGTGTCAGAACGACATCTGTGATATCCTCTGCATTATATCCCCGGTTCATGAGTCCTTCTGTCAATCCTTCTCCATTGTGAAGGTGCACATGTCTGAAGAATTTCTCATCCTGTTTATCGCCCCAGCCTGTGTCGACAAGTATAACATGACCGTCAGTTTCAACGACCAGTGCCCGCAGTGTCAGAACAATAAGATTGTTTTCATCAGAGCTGTATACACGTGACCAGAGAGCTTTCGGCACCACTCCGAACATAGCACCTCCGTCGACTTTAAAGTTCGCGATATTGAATAGACTGACTTTCATTTTGCATTAGATTGACAGTTCCGGATTTAAGGTTCCAAGTTCAAGATTCAAGATTCAGAACACTGAAACTTTGAAACTCTGAAACTCTGGAACCAGCCTTCTCCACCAGTTGGCGGAGAAGGCTGGCAAAACCTGAAACCTGAAACTTGAAACATATTTAAATAACAATCTACCAATGGTTTATGTTAAATTTGTTTTATCTTGTTTTGCTTTTTTTCTTTGATGTAAGCTGATACATAATTCTCATCAGGAGCCTTAAGGTCTGATATGAGAACCAGCCGTTGACCTTTGTAAACCATGTCCTTCTCCTGTTAAATTCCTCCAGTGTGACCTCTCTGCAGTCATTCTTTATAATATCTGTAAGTATGTCATCAAATTTTCCTGTGAATTTTTCGTCGAGGATACCGACATTGATCTCGACACTGGCATAATCGCTCAGATGGTTCATATTATAGCTCCCCACAGTGCTCCATTTACCGTCAACAGTTGCCACTTTGGCATGGAGATTTGAGGGAAGGTATTCATAGATCCTGATCTTATTCCTTAGTATAAAATCATAAAGGAACTCTGTTGCTCTTTTGAACATCGGCGCATCCGATTCGGCAGAAAACACCACTGAAATATCGACACCTCTGAGACCGGCATTTTTCATTAATTTCCTTTCATTTCTGCCGGGCAGGAAATAGCTGTTGAAAATGATCATTTTATTCTGTGCCATCCGGAACATCTCCCTGTAACTTCTCCAAATCTCCATTTTATTACGGTACCAGTTGTTCAGAAGCACCTTTAGTTTAATATCCTCCCTGTAAAATTTATGTGTTTGAACAATTTCATGTGACCTTTCCTCTTTAGGTATGAATGTTTTATTCCAGAGCTTTTTAAGAATTGACAGAGTATGTACACATTCGGGACCTTTAAAAAGGACTGCGAAATCGAGCCATTCTTTTTTCCCCGGAGTACCATGATAACGGTTTGCGAAATTCATTCCCCCTATTACGGCAACTTCACCATCAACCATTACTACTTTAGAATGCAGCCGCAGGCTGAGCTGAAATCCCTTTGTAATAAACGTTGGTGAAAAGAACCTGAAAAGAATTCCTGAATTTTCGATGCTGTCTATAAATTCTTTTGAAAGGTATTTTGTTCCGTATGCATCAAGAAGAAGGTATGTGCGGACGCCTCTTTTTGCTGCCCTGATGAGAGCGTTGGCCATACGGATGCCGGTCTCATCTTCGTCGAGTATATATGTCTGGAAATGAATAAAATGTTTTGCTTCGTTGATTATTTTTTCGACTGCAGCAAAAAAAGGTTCCCCTCCGCGGAGAAGTTCAACATAATGTCCTCCCTTATATTCATTCAGGTTTGATCTCCTTCTCATAAACAATCAGGGTGTTGTCGCTGTTTACAAATATAAGACTTTAATGCATCTTTATATATGATCGGACAATTCAGGATGAAACTTTCCGTTAAAGTTAAAAATCCGGTTAATGGCAGTCATCTGCCATAATTTCCGGATAAAATAACGGCATTGATTTTGAGGGAACAGAGCATAACTTAAAATAAAACTACTTTAAAATGAAAAAAACATCTTTACTATTGGCTTTTATTGCAATAATCAGCTTTTCGGTTTCGGGGCAGGATTATAAGACAAGTGTCGGTTTAAGGGCAGGTCTGCCTTATGGTCTGACCGCAAAACATTTTTTGTCAAAGACCAATGCAGTTGAAGGGATATTAGCCAGCAGCTGGGGAGGTTTTGTCATAACCGGGCTTTATGAAAATGAACACTGGACCGGACAATACCCCGGATTGAACTGGTTCTGGGGTGCAGGAGCACATATTGGTTTCTGGGATGCTGACAGGAATCCGAATTTTGATGAAACATATGGAGGAAACGCAGTTCTTGGTCTGGATGCAATTCTGGGTCTTGAATATACATTTGATGAAATTCCGTTGAATCTATCACTTGACCTTCTTCCAACATTTAGCATCATCGGTTATACCGGCTGGGGAGGAATAAACGGAGCGATATCAGTCAGATACGTTTTCTGATTTCTTTGCGTACTCTGCGTACAGCTTTGCTAACTTTGCGGTTAATTTTTATATAAAATATTTTGTATTAATCAAAAAACGTGTTTTCTTTGCATCCGCGTTTTTTGATTTTATACATGGTCCATTCGTCTAGTGGTTAGGACGTCAGGTTTTCATCCTGGTAACAGGGGTTCGATTCCCCTATGGACTACAAAATAAAATCTGATCGCAATGATTATCAATGCTTTCGGATTTTTTATTGCCTGTTTTTCCCCACATCTTCTCCACCAGGATAAAAACTCATAAGGTTGTCGTGCTTTGCCATCCGTAGCTCTCTTTGACCTCCTAAGCATAGCGGAGGAGGTGGTGAAGAATGGCGGTCAGGCAGTCATGCAGTCGTACGGTCTTATATCTTCGGACTTCTGACTCTATAAATATACCAGTATGCCAGCGGTATGAAGAACAGACTTACAATTGTACCCAGCGACATTCCTCCTATCAACGCGAGAGCCATGGGCCGCTGAAGCTCGGATCCGATACCTGAACTGAAAAGTATTGGCGCTGTTGATACAAGCGAAGCCATTGCAACCATCACTATCGGTTTTAATCTCCGGGAACCTCCGGAATAAATCGCTTCTTTTAGCCCCATCCCATCCCTCCGGAGATTATTTATTGTATCAACTTTTAGTATGGAGTCGTTGATAATAACCCCCGACATAACTATCAGTCCGATCATTGTCATAATGTTTATAGTTCCTCCCCAGAGCTTCACAAGAAGCAACGCTCCGGCAATATCAATAGGGATCTCAAGAAGAACAATTAAAGGTTGCACGAGCGATTCAAACTGTGCCGCAAGAATAAAATACAGGAGCAGCAGCGCCACGATCAATACTATTGTAAGCTCTTTGAAAAGTCTCTGACCCGAGATTAGCCCGCCGCTGAACCTTACATCAAGTGCAGGATCTTCTGTAACAAGCGCCCTTATCTCTCCCGTGACCCTTGCAGGCGTATTGGTCTCGATATTCATATTTAAAGGCACATACTCGCTGTGCATCCCTCCTTTTATTGTCTTATAATCATGTACCCTCTGTACCTTAACAACTTCACTGACAGGAACTGATATGTTTGTCTTACTCAGGACATACTCCGAGGATATAATATCGCTTATCTGCTTTTCTTTTCCCGACAGCACTATGGGAAGCAATTCATACGATGCCCTTAATTCACCGATATTGTTCTTGTTCAGCGATGTTTTCAGAGTGTTGTACAGTGTCATCGGATCAATTTCATACAGGAGCATTTTGTCTGCATCGAGCCTCAGAAGTATTTTATCCTCCAGCGAAGGTGGAGTAATACCTGCATCCGGCCAGTTTTCCTGAAGCTTATCCACAATACCCGTCATCTGATCAACTGGAGGCACCTTTTTTTCCTTTATCAGGCTCACTTCGACAATAAGTGGCGATTCCGAGGCTGAAAAAATCTTTTCAAAAATATTCTGCTGCGGCTTTACATCAATGGTGGCTCCGGGATAATTATTACTTATAAATTCATAAGCATTTTTCTCAATATCATTCCGAAGCTGGTAATCGTTTGCTTTCACGTAAACCCTTGCCTGCGTGTATGACTGATCATAGTCACGGTTGAAAAGGAATTGCTGTTCCCCGATAAATGAATTTGTCTGCATGACGAGAGGTCTGGTGTAATCAACCATTTCCTTTATCCTTCTAAGATTCTCATTAATATCAATGTTCTCATTCCAGTCGACTGACACTACAATCTCATCCTGTTTTACCGCGGGGAATTTTTCCTTTTCCATGCTGATGAACTGCCACACCATCAGCAGTATTATCAGCAGGAATGTTATCATTGAAGCCCTGCGATATCTGAAGAAAAAGTTCATCCCTGCTTCATACCTGTTTTCCAATCCTTTAAGGCTGATTTTTCTGACAATCTTTGTCAGGACCCCCTCTTTTCCGCTTTTATAAACAAGGTAATAAATGGTGGGAAGGAGTGTTATGCCTACAAGAAGAGATACACCCTGGCCGATAACAATGGCTATTGCCTGGTCGTAAAAGAGAGCTCCTGATATACCGCTGAGGAAAATAAGAGGTATGAAAACCGCACAGGTGACAAGTACCGATGAAATAAGCGGTGTTATCACTTCATTAGTACCCCTGATACATGATTCAACAAGCGAGAGTCCCCTGTCGATCCATTGTGTTATGTTTTCAATTATAACTATTGAGTTGTCAATCATCATCCCTATGCCGAGTATCAGTCCTGCAAGTGAAATAATATTGATTGATAATCCGACCACATAGAAGAACAACAGGCTGATAACCAGGGTTGCAGGAATACTGAATCCTATAATAAGAGGTGACTTCGCATCTTTCAGGAAAAAGAACATAAGAAAGAAGGCAAGTATGCCTCCTGCAAAAAGGCTTTGCCTGAGATTTGAGATCGAATAATCGAGCAATCTTGTCTGGTCCTGGGATATCTCAAAATCCATTTGCGGATAATCTTTCCTGAAAATATCTATCATTTCTGCCATCTTTTCTTCAAGGGAAGCCATCCTGGCTGTCGATTCCTTGATTATCGCAAGAGAAATTGCTCTCGTTCCGTCAGAATAATACAATCCCCCTGGTCTCTCCTGCCGTATTCCGATATCGGCAAAATCTTTGAGCTGCAAAAGCCTGTCACCTGATTTTATATAGATATTCCTTACATCCTCCGGATCCTTCAGATATGAACTGAACTCGAGGTTGTACAGGTATTTGCCGTCTTTTACCATTATGCTGCCGATATTGATATTATTAAGACTTACCGCCTGTGTAACATCATTTTCAGTTATACCCAGGCTATGCATCTTTTTGCTGTCGGGACTGATATAAATTTCCCGTTTTATCTGTCCCGTTATATCGGCCATACCCACTTCAGGCAATTGTTCAATTCTTCTTTTAATGACTGTCTCAGCAAATTCGCTTAACTCAATGAACTTCTCCTCACCCGCATTTTCATCCGTAAGTGTTATGTTGAGCAGAAAGACCGGTATATCCGTGGCGCTTGCCTTTATAATCCTGGGCCTCTCAAGATCACGCGGGAGGTTGTTCATGGCGCCGTCAATCTTTTCATTTACTTCCATGAAAGCAAGATTGACATCATTGCCAAACTTAAACCTCAGCCTGATAAGCGCACTTCCGTTACGTGATTCGGATTGAATGTCATCAAGACCGGGTACCTGCAGAAGGTTTCGGCGTAAAACACTTACCACAGTGTTTTCCATCTCTCTTGCGCTTACATCAGGCCGTGATATGGCAACCGTTATCTCGGGGATATCAATATCCGGCATCAGCGATACAGGCAGTCTGAGAGAAGCAACAATCCCAAGCATGATGAGTGCCAGGAAGGTCATTGTTACTGCTACAGGCCGGGTTATTAGGAATCTTACCATATTTTCAGTTTATGATATGATTTATCTATTTACGGAAGAGCAGGGGGCTGGGAGCAGGGAGCGGAGAGCAGGGAGCGGGGTGCTGAGAGCAGGGAGCGGAGAGCAGGGAGCGGGGTGCTGAGAGCAGGGAGCGGAGAGCAG
>ERZ795055.968-NODE-968-length-24410-cov-4.445206_pt1 | contig 24410 bp, 10 predicted proteins | sample MGYA00375139_ERZ795055 | MGnify/ENA primary metagenome ERZ795055 (study PRJEB30184, sample SAMN05720283) | anaerobic digester metagenome | isolation source: active sludge of municipal wastewater-treating anaerobic digesters | place: USA | collected 2015-01-23 ... | reverse complement strand
ATTTTGAATTCTGTAAATACTGATCACCAAAATAACTGGCTCTGGCTAAATAATTAAATGAAGTTGCACCCAAGGTAGAAGGAAGTAGCGAAACATTTCCACTTTTTCGAAGCGTACCATCGATATAAATTTCACCGGTGTTACCGTTTTGTCGGTATGTGATATGTTTCCATTCACTTTTTGTTGCTGCTGAATTGACATTTACCTGTTTTTCGGCCGAATAGTTAGTCTCCGAAATGGCATAGCGCGATGTTTTGGCGGTGTAAAACATGCAACCGATGGGCGACGCAAGAATATTCTCAGCATTTGAAAATGTCCACACAAAATTTCCGTTTGCATTCAAATTCAGCGATGGATCGATATATAAGTATGTAGAAATTGTAAAATTTGACAGCGATGCAATAATATTCCCTGTTTTTGCACCCATATCTACATAACCATTTGCAGCTCCTGTTTCGAGCAGACTAAAGTTACCTAATTTCTTGATTTTGGCACCTCCGAAAAGCTTTCCGGTATATCCGTTTCCTGTTTCGTCGACAATGGAATCGGTGCCGGCTTTTTGATTAAAACGGTACTGAAGTTTGAGCGAAGTTGTTTGCGAACTGATATAAAATGGCATCAGAAAAACGGTACAACTGAGTAACAATAGAGCTTTTATTTTTAAAATTTTATTCATCCGAAATTGATTTATAGCTATTTATATTCGCCTGTCAATGATTTATTTTACGATTAGTTTCCCCGTTTGTGATCGGTTATTAAGTTGAGTTTTTAGGATATAAATTCCTTTTTCAAGATTTGAAATATCAATTTCCTGTTCGTTCCTAACGTTTTGAAGCATTACTGTTTTACCCGAAAGACTTTGTATCTCGAGGAGAAACTCAGCATCTGAACCATTATTAATTGTAATCTTTTTCTCTGTTGGATTTGGCTTAAAACTCAGCGTTTCACTATTTTGGTTCAATGTTTGCACTTCAAGAAAATTGCTTAAATCCATTTTTAAAACAGTAACCGAATTTGCTTTAAATGTCTTACCGAAATTATTGGAAGTTGTATTGAACGAAGTAGTTACGGGCGTTACCAGATTTGGCGCATTGAGCGAATTTTCGTCATTTTTACTCCCTGAAGTGAGAACAGTTTGTTCGCCCTGAATTTCGCCCTGTTGAACACCTGCAATATTTATTGTAGAAGTAATATCTGTTGCCGATGGATTTATCACTTTGATAAAAAGTTGCTTGCTTGTTTCGTCGAGCGAAGCAGCAGTGTATAACTGATAACTTGCCGGGATACTGAACGATTGAATTAATGTATTATTCAGATAACAAAGCACTTTTGTTTTGGTAACTTCAATTTTCACATCGTACAACACATTGGTCGAAATACTGCCTGCAACTGTCGATACAACCGTTTTGGTACCTCCAATACAATGTTCAACTGCATGTTGTGTATTTCCCCAGCCACCAATGTTCCACCAGTAAAAGTTATTGCTGTCCTGATGTCCGAAGATAATTAGAAAACCTTCGTTTCCACCCTTTCTTTTGGCTTTAAGTGTGTAAGTATAAACCGAATCATTGAAGCTTGTTGCTATCGATCTGCAATCGGTTGCTGACGAGGATTGAGTATAAACACCACCGGAAACACTCCATGAACCTGCACCGGGAGTCCAGTTAGACGCTGATGCAAACTGATCGGAAAAAATGGTATTTCCAGCCTCATTTTTCACCTGAATATTGGAATATTCCGCCTGAGTCGCCCACGTTCCCAGTCCTATGGCACCTTTTACCGACTGAGTTTTTATATTTAATGAATCTTGAATTGGAATATCCACTGTTCCGATATTATTGGCAAAAAGCTTCTGCACATAATACGAAGGAGTACAATAAACAGATGAAGCATTGTAACAAATCATATCAGGATTCCATTTGCGGTCATTTACATTTACAAAAATTGGTGCATAAGAATTCAACGGAACTATGTCGGAGTTTTTTTCCATACCGGCCATATAGACAGCCTCGCCTATCGCAGCACTCAAATTTCCCAATCCACATTCAGAAGTTACAGCATATTCGCCTACGTAAATTTTTGCACCGTTGCGATTGTAAGTATCGTATTTATTATACTGATTAATAAACCATTGCGGATTTCGGTAATAATGCTCATCGAGTAAATCTACCGGATGCGAAAATGTCCAGGTCGGGTTATCAGTTCCCCACGCAGCCACGTCGCCGATTATCTGCATGTAGGGATATTTGGTTTTAATGGCATTGTAAAATTTCAAATAGCGGTTGCCATAATTGTCGTTGTGATAGTTTTCGTTTCCCACTTCAAGGTATTTCAGGTTAAATGGTTCGGGATGTCCATTGGCAGCCCGCTTTGCACCAAAAGTTGTGGAAACATCGCCGTTAGCATATTCAAGAGCATCAAGAGCATCCTGAATATAAGCGTCTAAGTTGGAGTATGGCTGAAAATCGTTATGAGCCACACCTACATTTACCACATATAGCGGCTCTGCATTTAAGTCTTCTGATAATTGTAAAAACTCATGATAACCCATGCCATCGGAAGTACGGTAACCCCAAAGATTGTTATGACCCGGACGTTCTTCAATTTTACCTATTGTTTTTTTCCACTGAAAACGATTTGCCAACACATCACCTTCGACAAAACAACCTCCCGGAAAACGAACAAATTTGGGTTTAAGGTTAGCCAGCAATTGAGCCAACTCAGGACGTAGTCCGTTTTCGCGGTCATTAAACGTGGGTGGAAAAAGCGAAACCACATCGAACCAAACAACGCCTACAGAATTTACAGCAAGTACTAGCCGGGCGTTTGCATCATTGCCGTTGGAAGTAAGGGTACAGGTAAATTTTTGCCAACCGGTATTAACACCTTCCATACTAGCTTGTGCATATTTCATTCCGCCTGCACTTTCGAGCGAAGCAGTTACTTTACCTGCAAAAGCTTCATTCGATTTGGCAAAAAAACTGAGTTTGTAAGTTCTGCCTTTTACAGCATTTATACCCCAAAATCCGGTATTATAAACAGCAGCACGGGCAGTTGCAGTTGCAGTTACCGCAGATAATTTAAGCGCCTGTTTGTGACTTAAATTTAGAAGTACTTCCGAATCTAATGATATCGAAGCGACAGCACTGCCCTGAGTCAGAAGTGTCCAGTTTTCTGGTGTTGAAGCATCTTCGAACGAGCGGTTTCGAATCAGCTCGGCATACAAACCACCATCAGCGGCATGATTTATATCTTCGAAAAAAATTCCATAATGTGTGGGACTTATATTAATGCCTTTTTTGCTAACATCAATTGTTAACTGAGGCTGAGAATAACCGTTTATGCCAGAAAGAATAAAGAGCAAGAAGTAAAAATGTTTCTTCATCGGTTGAATTTATATTTGAAAATTAAAAAACACGAATCAAATTTCAACAAAAAATTTATAGGAAGTTTTAGATAAAAAAACATTATATCGAAAAAAAAAATTAAACCTGATGATAATTTTAAGGTTTCATCAGGTTTAATACTCATTGATTTTTTACCAGCTATTGGGCACTTTGGCATCATCAATCACCATGGCTTTTACTAATTTAGCATGCCTGATGAGCGCTTCCTGCTGATTTTGCTGACTGCCGAGATTGGTAATTTCTGTTTTGTAATTTATACCATAAGGCCAGAAATGAATTGGATTTGAATTATTATCTCCTCTCAACGATTCGCCTGTCCAGGATTTTAGCAAATCGTTGGCTACTGTTCCGGTCCAAACGCCATTAACTAGTTTATTGCGCCATCCGGTTGTAGTACCGGAGCCTACAAAGTGAGCAACTTCGTGCATTGCAGTCCCAACCCACATATAAGATGTATTAGATCCAAATTCAATTGTCCAATGATATGAAGCTTGTGCAGTTGGTACACCAGGTGTATATAAAACCCGAATATTTCCCTTGAAGGTTGTATAACGATTGTAATACCAACATGCACTGTCCATTGCCGTTTTAATCAGATTGTATTGAGTCGGATAAACTGATTTATCTATTTCAAGCGTAAAAGTCATGTTGCCCATCAAAGGCTGCACTTTAATTTGTGCTCCATAAAATGTTCCCATGCAGTTCGTTGCAAATGGTCTGACGTAATAAGTGGTATTGAGACTTAAATTGGTCATATTAGCATAAAACGAACCTACTGAAGTACCACTTGAATATTTTGAATTACCAGTTGTTGGATTTTGAGTTGTCGACCAGCAAATGCCGCGTTCAGTCAATGCACAACCACCATTGCTTGGAACAAACACGGTGCACCGGTTTATATTGGTGTCGTAGTTGAACGTCGTATTAACAATTTCGATAGACGGTAATTTGTAATTGGGAGTGGTGAATGCAGCCTGATCGCTGTACGAAATACCGGTTGCATTTATAGCATAAGCCCTTACAAAATAAGGAGTCTGGGCTGTCAATCCCGAAATATCTACACTTGATGTTGATGAGGTAGAAGTTGAAACCAGTTTATTATTTTCGATGGTCGGATTTTCAGCCGTACTCCAGCAAATTCCCTTTTCGGTAACCGATGTTCCACCCGTCGAAAGTACCGTGAAATTGCATTTTACAGTTGTATTCAATAACGCTGAAAATGTAACATTACTTATTGCCGGTTTATTTTGGGGTATGGCTCCCGAAAACGTTAAACTATCGATGGTTGAAATATTAATTCCGGCAACCGAAAGATCATTTTTATAAATATCGAGTTGTAAGTGGCTGTTACTGAACTTAAGACTATCAACTAAAGAGGAACCAATGTTTAAAACCGATAAATCAGATTTAAATAAATTGATGGTTTGTTGTGTAAATAATTGAAAAACACACAATAAAGCGATGAAAATTAATCCGGGTTTTTTCATTGTTTTGTAAATTTTGTAACCTGATTATTTGCTTTTAAAAAATACAAACCTTTTGGTAAATTACTAACATTAATTAGCTGATTAGCTGAGCTCAACTGAGTATTTAATACCTGCGAACCTGTGATTGAATACACAGTAACCTGAAGTTGAGCGTCGGGAATATTTTTTATGGCAATAAATTCACGTGCTGGATTTGGATAAACCTGCATTGCATTTTGCGAATTTACAGGTTTTACGCCCGTGGTAGTACCAAAAACAACTTTGCGAATATCAGCTTTAGCAATATTCTCAACGGATCCCGCCTGATAATTTAACACCAAATCATCCGCTGTAAAAGTGAGCTTATTGAGCATATCCATTTCCACTTTTTTCTCAGTATTATCCCAACGGATAATGTTGATAATAGACGATTGAGACATTAAATGATTAAAAAACGTCCCGGTCAGACAAAAAATTACAATAAAAAAAAGTTTGAGTTTCATATTCAATTAATTTATAATCTGATTATTACTTTCGTTTGCAAATATACAACAAATTAGAGGTACAGAGAGTTGAAAATTACTTCAAAAAGGTAGAAAAGAAAACAATAAATACTGTCTGATTTCTTTTTAACTGTTTACATTTCAGGGATAAGTTAAAATATTATTCATTCACAAAATGCTTTTTCAATTCACATTTTATTTTGAATCCACTATATTGAACGATTTATATACTTTAAGATTTCAATAAAAAAACTATTTTTGTAATAAAAAATTTCCGATTCTAATTCAGATTAAATTACGCCAAAAATAATATGAAGAAACACCTGAAAACATTTCTATTCGCAATTTTCACGCTTTTTTTTGCCAACATAAACTCCGCTGCAAAAAACGTACCTGATAAGCAGGAAATTTTATCCATTATCGAAAAAGTAAATTCATACTGGCAAAATTCTCATCCCAATCCCGGAAATCCGTTTTGGGATAATGCTGCTTATCATACCGGAAATATGGAAGCTTATTTTGTAACCAAAAATGAAAAGTACCGCGAATATTCTGAAATATGGGCCATTCAAAATCAATGGATGGGTGCCCGTGGAAATGACCGTTCAAAATGGAAATACCTCTATGGCGAAACCCCCGATCATGTGCTATTTGGCGATTGGCAAATCTGTTTTCAAACCTATATCGACTTATACAATTTAGCTCCCGACAGTATAAAAATTGCACGTGCTCTTGAAGTTATGGAATACGAAATGAGCACATCAAAAAACGATTATTGGTGGTGGGTTGATGGACTTTATATGGTAATGCCTGTGATGACAAAATTGTACAAACTTACCGGTAATCAATTGTATCTGGATAAACTTTATGAGTATTATAAATATTCTGAAAGCATCATGTTCGATCCTGAAACGAAGCTTTTTTACCGCGATGCGAAATATATTTACCCAAAACACAAAAGTACAAACGAAAAAAAGGATTTTTGGGCGCGCGGAAACGGTTGGTTGTTTGCAGGGTTGGCCAAAATTTTGCAGGATTTACCTCAGGATTACAAACACCGAAAGGAGTTTGAGAACCAGTTTAAACAAATGGCAAAAACCCTGGCCAAAGAACAGCAAAAAGAAGGCTACTGGACACGCAGTCTGCTCGATCCGGCACATGCACCCGGACCTGAAACCAGTGGAACAGCCTTTTTTACATACGGTTACCTGTGGGGTATAAATAACGGATATCTGAAAAAATGCCAATATAAAAAAATAGCGCTGAAAGGTTGGAAATACCTTTCAACTTTCGCACTTCAACCCGATGGAAAAGTAGGTTATGTGCAACCCATTGGCGAAAAAGCAATTCCCGGGCAAATTGTAAATGCAAATTCAACTGCTAATTTTGGGGTGGGAGCATTTTTGCTGGCCGCCTCCGAAATGCACAGATTTGTGAAGAAATAAAATTATTTGCAATTTTTCTATTTACCATTTACTATTTCTTTTTTTTCTAATTTTCAATTTCAAAAACTTAATACATCCATGAAATTCAAATCATTTTCATTACTTAAAAACAAGCTTTGGTTGGCAATATTCTTTTGCGCCACACTTGTTGTACCTGCAATTGCAAAAGATAAAACTTCAGCTTATCTGTTTGTTTATTTCACAGGCAACCGCGTAGAAGAAGAGCAAATTTGTTTTGCTTTGAGCTACGATGGCTATAATTACAAAGCTTTAAATGGCGGAAAACCGGTTATTAATTCAAAAGATATCAGTCTGACAGGTGGTGTTCGCGATCCGCATATTTTGCGCGCTGAGGATGGCAAAACTTTTTACATGGTAGTTACCGACATGACTTCGAACAAAGGCTGGGACTCGAACCGCGGAATGGTTTTATTAAAATCGACCGATTTAACGAACTGGACTTCGACAGCTATAAATATTCCGACTGTTTTTCCTGAATTTGCCGATATTGACCGTGTGTGGGCTCCTCAAACTATTTACGACCCCGAAGCCGGAAAATACATGGTTTATTTTTCGATGAAACGAAAAGGTCCGGGCAATTTCGATATTATTTATTATGCTTATGCCAATAAGGATTTTACTGCGCTCGAAACCGCACCGAAGCAACTTTTCTACCATCCCGAAGGCAAATCATGTATTGACGGAGACATTGTTTTTAATAAGGACAAATATCACATGTTTTTCAAAACCGAAGGGCACGGCAACGGAATTAAGAAAGCCATCGTAGATAAATTGACCGGGAAATGGGAAATGATTGACAAATATTATCAACAAACTACAAAAGCTGTGGAAGGAGCCGGAGTTTTTAAACTTAATAACTCGGACGAATGGATTTTGATGTACGATGTATATTCGAGTGGTTATTACGAATTTACAAAAAGTACTGATTTGGAAAATTTCTCACTCATACAGGATAAAATTTCGATGAATTTTCATCCCCGCCATGGAACGGTATTGCCCATTTCGGATAAAGAAGCCGACAGGCTTTTAAAAAAATGGCAACCCATTGATGAAGTTTTACGTTCTGTTCAATCAAAATCTGTAAAGAATATCAACATTAATATTGATAATAATAACAAAACAATTTTTTTACCTGTAAAACCGGGAACAGATTTAACGAAATTCAATCCTGAATTTCAGCAAAATAAAAAAGTAAAAGTTAAACCTGCAAAAGCAGTTGATTTTACAAAAGGAGCAGTAAAATATAAATTCTGTGTGGCAGGCCGAAAACCTGAAACATATAGCGTTTCCGCAGCCGAAATGCGCAATCCTGCTTTAACCGGTTTATATGCCGACCCGGATATTATTTATTCGAATAAAACAGGCAAATATTACATTTATCCCACTTCCGACGGTTTCGACGGTTGGTCTGGCAAATATTTCAAAGTATTTTCGTCGCCCGATATGGTGAACTGGACCGACGAAGGAAAAATAATTACGCTGGGCGAAAATGTAAAATGGGCCGATCGCAATGCCTGGGCGCCAACCATTGTTGAAAAGAAGATAAACGGACAATACAAATACTTCTATTATTTTACGGCTGCGCAAAAAATTGGTGTGGCTGTTGCCGACAATCCGGCCGGACCATTTACCGACAGTGGTAAACCTCTATTGGATGCCCGCCCGAATGGAGTTACACGTGGTCAGGTGATTGACCCTGATGTTTTTACCGATCCTGTATCAGGCAAATCGTATCTTTATTGGGGAAATGGCTTTGCAGCTGGTGCTGAATTGAATGATGATATGGTTTCGATTAACAACGAAACAGTCAAAGTAATAAACGTTCCCGGAAGTTTTCGTGAAGGTTCGCATGTCTTGTATCGTGATGGCAAATACTATTTTATGTGGTCGATCGATGATACCCGCAGCCCAAATTATGCAGTTGGTTATGCATTTATGTCGTCGCCACTTGGTGAACTCACTGTGCCTGAGAACAATGTAATCCTACGCAAAGACGAATCAAAAGGAATCTACGGAACCGGACATCACAGCACCATTCAGATTCCGGGTAAGGACGAATGGTATATCATTTACCACCGTTTCAATTACCCCAATGGCATCAATATGGGCGGTTCGGCAGGATTTAATCGCGAAGTTTGTATAGACAAAATGGAATTTAACGCCGACGGAACTATTAAATCTGTATTGCCAACGCACGAAGGAATACAGGTTGTGAAATAACGCTGTGAAATAAAAATTCAAACCCATGAAATCAAAACTAATCGTAATCGCCTGTTTTGCAGCTGTATCAATTCAAGCTTTTGCTGCAAAGCCAACTTCAAAATCCATCAGCCCTGATCTTTTCGGAATTTTTTTCGAAGACATTAACTATGCTGCCGATGGTGGTTTGTATGCCGAAATGGTGCAAAATAGATCTTTCGAATATTCACCAAGCGATAAAGGGGGCTGGAATTCGTTTACTTCGTGGGAATATGTGGCTTGGGGATTTGGTTACGGAACCGTTTCGGTGGAATCAAGTTCTCCCGTACATCCAAACAATCCGCACTATGCCGTTTTGAATATTGAAGATGCAGGAAAAGAAGGGATTGGTCTGAAAAATTCAGGTTTCGATGGCATGGTGGTAAAAGCCGGCGAGAAGTATAATTTTTCGGTTTTTATTCGTCAATTGTCCGAACAGGCAGTTCCATTCGGAGTTAAAATGTACAATAAAAAAGGAAAACTGTTGGGTGAAACAACAATAGCAACAGATTCGAAAGACTGGAAAAAATATTCGGCAAGCCTGAATATTACTCAAAGTTCGGATACAGCAGAACTGGTTTTATTGGCAACCGGAAAAGGAAAAGTAGCTGTGGATATGATTTCACTTTTCCCCGAAAAAACATTTAAAAACCGTCCCAACGGTATGAGAGCTGATCTGGCTCAAACGGTTGCCGATTTGCAACCCAAGTTTATTCGTTTTCCGGGTGGTTGCCTGGTTCACGGCGATGGACTGGGAAACATGTATCGGTGGAAAAACACAATCGGGCCGAATGAACAACGCATTGCTCAGAAAAACATCTGGGGCTATCATCAAACTGCCGGGTTGGGTTATTTTGAATATTTCCAGTATTGTGAAGATATTGGAGCTAAACCACTTCCGGTTGTGCCGGCAGGCGTAAGTTGCCAGAATTCAGGTGGAACCTGGCGAATTGGCGGCACGGGTCAGAAAGGTATTCAACTTTCAGAAATGGATGAGTACATTCAGGAAATTCTGGATTTGATTGAATGGGCAAACGGACCCGAAACTTCGGTTTGGGGCGCTAAACGTGCCGAAGCAGGCCATCCGAAACCCTTTCATTTGAAATACATTGGCATTGGAAACGAAGATAAAATTACACCGGTTTTCGAAGAACGATTCCGGCAGATTTATGCGGTGGTGAAAGCGAAACATCCCGAAATTACCATTATTGGCACTGTAGGGCCATTTCATTCAGGTGAAGATTTTATGCAGGGTTGGAAGTTGGCTCGTGAGTTAGAAATTCCGATGGTTGACGAACATTACTATGAATCGCCAGAGTGGTTTATTGCCAATCAGAAGCGATACGACACTTACAAACGTTCTGAGTCAAAAGTATATTTAGGGGAATATGCATCGCGTGGAAACAGTTTGTTCAATGCATTGGCTGAAGCTGCTTTTATGACTTCGCTGGAGCGAAACGGCGATGTGGTGCTGTTAAGTTCGTATGCTCCTTTGCTTGCCAAAACCGGTCATACACAATGGAATCCGGATTTAATTTATTTTGATAACTATAAAATTGCACCCACGGTCAATTATTATGTGCAACAATTGTTCTCCATCAACTCAGGCGATACTTATTTCGATCAGGTTATAAACTTACCGAAAGATTCAACAGTGGCTGCCTCGTGTGTGCGCAATAGCAAAAACGGAAAAGTGTTTCTGAAATTGGTAAATGTTGGTAAAACTGCTCAGAAAGTAAACATCGATTTAACAGGAATTTCCGGTTTTAAATCCAAAGCAATAAAGACCTTATTGACGGGTGCCGGAGATGCTAAAAATACATTTGAAAATCCTCAGAATGTAGTTCCGGTTAAATCTGAAATTAAAATGAAACGAAAAAGCGAATATGAAATACCGGCTATGTCGCTGACAGTGATCGAAATGTAGAATATATTATTATTTAAACAGATTTGTTTTAATCCTTTACTTGTTCAATAATTTTTACTGTTTTAAAAAAAAATAATGATTTTTTGAAACGTATTAATTATTAATGGGATAGAGTTATTACAACATTTCCTTTTTTATGACCACTTTCAACGTAAGTATGAGCATCCGGCAATTCTTCCATTCGAAATTGCCTGTCGATTATCGTTGTCAATTTGCCATCTTCAATAAGGATTCGGATAAAATTAAGAGCTTCTGTTTTATTAACTGACATCGCAAAAATAACTTTCTGTTTATTCCTGAATTTTGTCAGAATTGATTGTAAAACATGTTTAAAAGACATTAGAGTTGTAATATATTTGCCATTATATGTTAGCGCATTACGACAAATAGTAAACGAACTTTTGCCAACAGTATCAAAAATAATATCGTACCTTTTTTCCATGGAAGTAAAATCTTTTTTTGTGTAATCTATCACATTCTCTGCTCCCAATGATAAAGCTAACGCTACATTTTTTGTACTGCAAACTCCGGTAACTTCGGCTCCAAAGTATTTTGCCAATTGTACGGCAAATGTTCCGATACTGCCCGATGCCCCATTTATAAGTACTTTTTGTCCCTTTTGGATATTGACTTTCTCTTTCAGAAAAAATAGCGCCGTAGTTGCACCGTCAACTACAGAAGCCGCCTCTTCGAACGACATGTTCCGAGGTTTAATTGCAAGCGAACCATTTTCATTCATGCATTTATATTCAGCATAACAACCTGTTCCAAACCCTCTGAATCCAAAAACTTCATCACCCACTTTAAACTTTATTACAGTAGTGCCAACTGCTTCAATCGTACCTGAAAATTCAGTTCCCAAAATTTGATACTTTTTAGTTGGTCCCGCAAATCCAAGCAATATTCTGCTTAAAAATGTATCACCTCTTCGCATCATACAATCGGCGGTTGTAACGGATGTTGCACAAATCCGGATTAAAACCTCGTTCGCTTTGGGGATAGGTTTTTCCATCTCAACCGGTTCCAGTACATTTGGCGAACCATATTTTTTATAAATAATTGCTTTCATCTTTTTATCCTGCTCTGTATAAAGTTGGTGTAATTCCAACTTTCTTTTTAAAAAGTTTGCTGAAATTTTGCGGGTATTCAAACCCAAGTTCAAAAGCAATTTCATTGATGCTTTTATTGGAACTAGCCAGCAAAGTTTTGGCCTTCTCCAGGAGCTGATAATGAATATGCTCCTGTGCATTTTTTCCTGTTTCGCTTTTAAGCAAGTCGCTGAAATAATTCGGTGAAAGATTCATGGCTTCGGCACAATACTTAACGGTTGGAATGCCAATGCTCTTGATTTCGTGGGAGTTGAAATAATTTGTAATGAACTCCTCAAACCTGATAATGATATCTTTATTCTGATTGGTGCGAGTGATGAATTGTCGTCCATAAAACCGATTGCAATAATTCAGCAACAGCTCAATATTCGATAGGATAAGATTGTGAGTGTAAAGGTCGATATTGGTATTGTATTCATTCTCCATTTGTTTTAAAATGGAAAGCAAGGTTTGTTTTTCCTGGTCTGAAAGATGCAAGGCTTCGTGTTCAGCATACGAGAAAAAAGAATATTCATGCATTTTTTTACCTAATGCAGTATTCCGTATTAATTCAGGATGAAAATACAAACCCCATCCTTCGGTAACGGGTGCGTCTTTTTTTCGGTCGAAAGTAATTATTTGTTCCGGTGCGGTGCAATGCAAAGTGCCTTCCTGATGATCAAAGGTTTGTCGGCCATACACAAAACTGCAATTGTTTTTAAAATTGACTGAATAAAAACTGCAAATAAAACTTCCCGATTCGGGTCCGTTTTGTACGTCTACATTTGAATAGTCGATAATGGTAACCAATGGATGTTTCGGTTTGTCAAAACCAGTTATTTGGTGCAATTCGCTAATTGTTTGAACTTTGTAAGCTATATCATTCATTTTTGTAAATTTATTTCGTTACAAAGTAAGACAATTTTGAAAGATAAATAACTAGTCAAATTACTGAATGTTGTATCCAAATTATCGGAAATTGAACTTTATTTCAGTTCTTTTTCCATAACTTTGTCAAACCGGCTGTCCAGACAATCTGTATCACAGTCATTTTATATATATCTTCTCACTTTTTTCATATATGATTTATAATCATCACCAACTCTTTTTGTAAAAAATTTTCTTCTCCCGGAATTATTAAATGATAAATTAGTTACATTATTAAGTTCACAAATATGCCAACATTTTTTTTATTTAGTTTAAATTATTGCGAATATTTATAAAAGATTAATAATTTTAGAATAAATTATTTTTTAAATATAAGTCAAAAAGCAGTTATTCAAAATATCACATAATTATTATGCTGCCAATCAATTGCTATTAATAGTAGTCAGTTAAGTTGTAAAAAATATATGCTAAATAAACAATAATATTAACTTAAATAGTGATTGTATTTCAATTATTATCCCGAACTTTGTAAAAAGTTGTTGATTGTACTCTATTATTTATTGTCAATCAGGAAAATATCTGTTTTTTCCTAAATCAACAACGCTTCAAATCTCATTTTCTAAATGCAATCTTAGTTTTTTTAGTAGGTTATTAAATCTGAAATAATCGGTAATTGCATCTTAATTTTTTTCTGTTTATTTTTTTTACAGATATTTTTTTTTGAGATTAATTTCTACAAAAATTAATAATGGTAGTAAATTTATTTATGATCAATTTTAGATTCATTTTAATCGTTGTTTAATAAAATAAAATAATATGAAAACGCATAGAAGATTAATAATTAGAAATGTAGCAATTTTAATTGCCTTATTTTTGATCCAATTAAATTGTTTCTCAGATGTTATCAAAACAGTAGGAGCATCGGGCGCTGATTATTCAACATTGAAGCTTGCCTTTGATGACATTAATGCTGGAACTATAAATACAGGTGTAATCACTTTGCAAATTATTGACAATACAACAGAAACTTCTACAGCAGTATTAAATGCAAGTGGTTCCGGAAATTGCAGTTACACCTCCGTTTTGATTTATCCTACCGTAAGCGGAAAGGCCGTTACAGGTGCTTTAAATGCACCACTTATAGACCTAAATGGCGCTGACAATGTTACCATAGATGGACGGGTAGGTTCAACGGGTACATTAAAAAATTTAACCATAGTAAATACAAGTACTTATTTTGCCGGGAAAACATCAACCATCCGATTTATCAACGATGCTACATTAAACACTATCAAATATTGTACACTTAAAGGTTCCTCAACAGACCCTACTGCGGGAATTATATTTCTGAGTACTACTACAGGAACAACGGGGAATGATGGAAATACCATTAACAATAATGATATTACATGTGCCGAAGATGTCAACAGACCAATTAATGTTATTTATTCTTATGGTACTTCTTCCACTACCCGGAATAGTGGTAATACATACAGCAACAACAATATATATAATTTTTTAAACAGAAGCGCAGCCTCCACAGGTATCAATATAGACGAGAATAGCACTGATCAAACAATAACTGGAAATAGTTTTTACGAAACTACTACTTTCGCCCCTACTGCATCAGTTTCATACAGTATTATTTTGATAAGTACTGTAATGGCAGGTGGTTATGTAATTTCCGACAATTATATAGGTGGTAATGCACCATTGTGCTCGGGTACTTTTAGTAAAACTACAGGTACTTCTCCATTTTACAACAATACATTTTTTGCTATCAATTTGAATGTTGGAACAACCACTGCCACAAGTGTACAAAACAATACAATCAAAAATATTAACTGGAGCAATTCCGGAGCAGCATTCTGGACAGGAATTCAAGTTACTGTAGGCTCAGTAAATATTGGAACAATTACCGGAAATGTAATTGGGGCAGCCAGCGGACAAGGATCGATAACCGTAACCGGAGGAGCTACAGATGCAGTTGTTCACGGTATATATTTCCTGGGAAACGGAACTATAAATTGTCAAAACAATACCATCGCATCCATCACTTCGATTAATTCAGATGCAAGCGCTGCAACGAACTTCTACGGAATAAGACGTGGAAATACCAGCACAAGCAATGTGAGCAACAATACAATTGGAAGTTCTGTACAGGAAAACAGCATTCAGGCAATTTCGGCAAGCTCTTCCAATGCACAATATGTATATGGAATTTACAATTCTACCGGTGGAACATTAACAGCAAGTAATAACATAATTGATAACCTTACGAATGGCTCCACCAATACAAACGAAGGAACAACCGGACTTGTAAATGGCATTACCTCAAGTTACGGAATAAACGTTTTAACAAGCAACACCATTCGCAATCTCGCGATTGCAAATGCCAATAATACATCAACTCATCTGGCAGCGGTTGGTGGTATCGTTTTAACCAGTACAAATGCTTTGAATACCATTACCGGAAACTCAATTTACAATCTATCGAACAGTTTCAATGGTTTTGCTGGAAGTGTGGTTGGTTTGTATTTTGGCTCTACTGGTATGTACACGTCCGTTTCCCATTCTGTAACCGGCAATTTTATACGTGGCTTAACTGTAACAGGCTCTTCTGTAACAGGTTCTTCCATTTATGGCATAAAAGTCAACACCGGACAAACAACTTATGCCAACAATATTATCAGCCTGAATACAAATGCTGATGCTGCGCTTTACGGATTTTATGAAACCGGGACATCAAGCAATAATAATTCATTGTATTTCAATACGATAAGTTTGAGTGGTACTACAAGCGGTGCAACAAACAGCTATGCGTTATACAGTGCCGGCTCAGCCAACACACGCAATATAAGGAATAACATTTTTCAAAACATACGTTCGAATGCAACCGGGAAACATTACGCAGCCTATTTCAATTACAATGTAAACACCTTGCTCACATTGGATTACAATAATTATTATGTTAATGGCACTGGAGGAGTTTTAGGTTATTACGGTGGAAGTGATGTTACTTCTTTACCTATTGTTACCAATAAAGACATTAACAGTTTAAACATAAATCCCTTGCTTGCAAATGCCGTAGGTGCAAATGCAATTAATTACAAACCAAATTCAGATAACCTTGAAGGGACAACAATTACCCCATTTACAACTGATTATGCTTCAACCTCACGTTCGGCAACACCTACAATAGGTGCTTATGAAACAAATCTGAGTTTAAATATTGATGTGTATAAATCAGGAATCTATCAATCAACTTATTCTACATTGAAATTAGCATTTGATAAAATAAACAATGGAACACATACAGGCAATATTGAACTGAAGATAAAAGCAAACACTACCGAAACATCTTCGGCAATTCTTTATCAAAGCGGTTATACCGGTGCAGGTGGAGTTTCCAATTACAGTTCAGTGAGTATTTATCCAATAGCATCGAATATTTCAATTACAGGTAATTTCGATGCACCGCTAATCACCTTAAACGGAGCCGATAATGTAACGATAGATGGTAGAGAAAACACATCAGGGTCATCTAAAAGCCTGACATTAACAAATTCGAACACAAGCTCGGGAGCCGTTGTAGTTCGCTACATTAACACAGCCGAAACAAATATAATCAAGTATTGTGCGCTGAAAGCCTCACCTAACAACAATGGTACAGGTATAATTTATTTTACAGGTGCAGCATCTGTAAATGGTAACAATAACAATATTATTGAATACTGCGATATTACTTGTAACAGTTCAGGAAGACCTGTAAATGCAGTTTTTTCATCAGGTACTTCGGGTCTTGAAAATAAATTTAATATTATACGGTATAATAATATTTACAATGCGTTTAGTCCCACTGCAAACTCCTATAATATTAACATCTCAAATTCGTCATCCGATTGGACTATTTCGAACAACAGTTTTTATGAAACCACAACTTTCGCACCTGCCGGTGCATACAAATACTATCCGATTTTTATGAATACGGGGAATAATCATAGTGTTAAAAATAATTATATTGGAGGAAGCCTACCCGAGTGTGGTGGAGGACCATTGACAATTAATGCAAGCCTGACGCATTATTATGCAGGAATTTTTATAAATGGTGGTTCTATAAATAAAAGTATTGTTGAGAATAATATCATACGAAACATAAATTACACCAGCACCAATTCAAATCCATGGGACGGAATTTATATAAACTCCGGTAATGTTGATGTTATCGGAAATACGATCGGGGCTGAAACGGGTACAGGTTCTATTACAATTAATACGCCAGTTGCATCGGCTACAGCAACTATATCGGGTGGAGTAGTTACTTCTATCAATTTGGTTGGAGGCGGAAGTGGCTATACTACAGCTCCATTAATCACATTTTCAACAGCTGGAAGCACAGTTCCTGCAACGGCTACCGCATTTATTACCAACGGCGAAGTTACAAGTATTACTTTAAACACCGGTGGCTCAGGTTATACTGGTGCTCCTGGCGTAATTTTTGATGCGTCAACATATTCAACATCGCATGGAATGATTCAAAATAGCCCCGGTACGGTCAATATTATCAATAACAAAACCGGATCCATTACTACTGTCGGTTCAGCCACTTATTCGCATGGTTTTGAATCAATTTATATTCGTTCATTAACCGCCTCATCTGTTACAACTATCAAAAACAATCTTTATGGGAGTTTGTCAACAGCAAATAGTATTTATGTAAGTTCATCGGCAGTAAATTCTCCTCAAAAACAAGATGTGTATGGTATATATAGCTCATCGTCAGGTACAACCATTATCTCGGGAAACACCATCGCCAATTTGACGAATGGAGACTTGGGTACAAATTCCGGATCCAAAACCCGGGGTATCCAAACCATTGCGGGTACAAATAATATCTATGACAACGTTGTTCGAAATCTTTCGGCAAGCAGTGGTAATAGCGGTAAGAGAACATCAGCTTCAGTAATCGGCATTTCACAAACATCAACATCGGGCAGTTATCAAACAGTGAAAGGCAATCAAGTATATCAATTATCAAATACAAATCCAACGCAAAGAAACAATGTAATCGGCATCTATTTTTCGGGTATTACAAATGGCACAAATAACGTAACAGAAAATTTCATTCATAGTATAAGTAGTTCAACTTCAGATATTTTGTCTGAAATAAATGGGATTGTACTTTTCAACGGGCAAACAACCACTTCGAATAACATAATTAATTTGGGTAATAATATTACTCATGGCTATTTAATACACGGAATTTGGGATGAAGGAGGAGCAACAAACAATAACTCAATTTATTATAATTCGGTTTATATCGGCGGTGTGGTTTCCGGAACTACTTCGAACACATCAGCGCTATGGAATAATTACAATACATCCACCCGAAATTATCGGAACAATATATTTTACAATGCCCGAACCGGAGGCAGTACCGGTAAACATTTTGCTATCGTAATAGCAGGAGTTGCGAATACGACTATTGATTATAACGATTATTACAATGCAGGTTTGGTGCTTGGGAAAATAGGTTCATTGGAAAAAACAGACTTAACTGCATGGAAAGCCGGAACTTCGCAAGACCTAAACAGCATAAATACGAATCCCGGATTTACTATTCCGGGTGGAACTTCATCGTTGGATTATTATACTAACGCAACATTACAGGGCACTTCAATACCAACTGTACCTACCGATTACGATGGACTTACCCGTGGAATTACACCAAGAATGGGTGCACTTGAATTTAACGATTATACCTGGACAGGGACTACTGATACCGATTTTGCCACGGCAACCAACTGGGCTGGTGGTGAAGTACCGCCTAATGGTGCCACTATTTCATTTTCTGCCACACCTACTAATCATTGTGTGTTAGACCAGAACAGAAGTCTGAAAACCATTATAAATGCCCAGGATTCCAAATATTTTAAAATTAATGGGAAACAATTGACAATAACCGGCGATCTAACATTCTCCAACAATGCGAAAATTGATGCCACCACCGCCTTGTCGTCAGTTGTATTTGCAGGAACAACTACTCAGATAATACCAAATGGGGTTTTTCTGAATAATATTGTTGAAATTCTGACAATTAATAATGAAGCAGGTGTTAACCTGAATACTGATTTAACTATCGAAAAAGGTATTGCGTTGCACAGTGGAAATTTTGATTTTGGTGCGAATACCTTAACGTTCAATGGAGTTGTAACTGAAATGACGGGCACTGTAAGCGGTGGAAGCTCAACCAATATGATAATTGGCGAAAACAATGCGATTATAAATATGCCGGAGTTAACACTCAATAATTTAACCATAAATAGGGCGAGTGGTGTAAGCATGTATGGAAACCTGAGTTTAACAGGAACTTTAACACTTATTAATGGAGCCCTTTCAGTTGGGTCAAACACTTTGACTTTAAGTAAAACCCCTGTTCGGACAAACGGAAATATTGTTGCTTCTGATTCCGGTTCAAATTTAATTTTCACCAATACAAGTGCACTGACATTACCTGAATCGATTTTCTCAACACATGTTAATGATTTTACAATTTCAGGTGTTGGCGGAGTTACTTCAGCGGGCGATTTTACCATAAATGGAATAATAAATTTATCGGCAGCAAATCCAACTTTCACCAGAGGATTGTTGAATATGTGGGATGGCTCATCAGAAAAAACATTAACCATGGGGGCTAACGCCACCACTATCGGCAATGCCGACGTAACTGGAATTATCAAACGAACATCATTTGAACCAAACACTGTTTATACGTTTGGAAGTCAGTTTACCACGGTAACTTTCCCTGAAACAGGTACGTTACCAGCCGAATGGAGTTTCAAAACGACTATCGGAGCTGCTCCGGGTTGGAAAACATCGGCAGTAAATCGGTTTTATGATATTATACGTACAGGTGGTTCGGGCAGCTATCCTACTGTAAAATTTCATTATTTGGATGAAGAATTGAATGTTAATACAGAGTCAAATCTTGTTTTCTTTGGAAATATTGCAGGGACAGGGACAACGAACGAATACGGAAAAGTTAATGCAAACACTACTGAAAATTGGGTGTCGTTGAGCGGAACCATTGAATTTGCACCAACAGCTTTTGGACAACGATTCTGGACACTTGCCTCCAAAGAAACCGAAAGTTTTACCTGGCAGGGAACCGTACCCGGTAACGAAACTGATTGGAACGAAAACATGAACTGGGCTGGTGGTATTGTTCCTTTGCTCACAAGCGATGTTATTATTCCTGCTAATTGTCAACACTACCCTACTTTAACTTCGGATGCATCCATCAATACTATCAACATTGAATCAGGGGCAACTTTAAACGCCTCTACTTTCGAACTTACTATAAATGGTGGAAATGCAGCCTGGTACAATAACGGCACTTTCAATCCTGGAACAGGGAAAGTGGTTTTTACCAATCCTCATGCCACTATGTCTGGAATTACCGAATTCAATAACTTAACCGTATCAGACGATGCCGGAATCGTTTTAACAACAGGGAATTATCTGAAAATTTCGGGCAATTTTATCAATGAAGGAGAATTGAACGCTACCGAATTTCCAAATACAGTGGAGTATTCCGGTGGCAACCAATCGGTTATTCTGCCTAATGGAAGTACGATCGGATATTACAACTTGATGCTTACCGGCACTGGAGAGAAATCACTTCCATCATTGGCAATGAATGTTTATGCCAATATTGAAATTGGCGGAACAACTACTGTTTATGCCAATGGAGCTATCACCATGAATGGCAATTTTATTTTGGGAGTTGATGCTACTTTCGTAACAGGAGCATATCATCATGTTTTAAATGCAGATATTCAAAATAACGGCACATTTTCAGCTTCAGAGAACAATACCATTTCGTTGTTGGGCAGTTCAAATCAACACATTACGGGTGCTGAGAAAATTAGTTTTTATAATCTGATTTTAAATAATTTAGCCGGAGTTTCCTTGCAAAGCAATGTGGCAATCGACAATTTATTGACGCTTACAAACGGAAATCTAATGGTTGGATCAGAAACTCTTGAAATAAATAATTTAATTGAAAAAACCAATGGATTTTTAGAAGTTTCAGCCTCTTCATCGCTGACTTTTGGAGGTACAAGCACATTGACCTTGCCGGATAATTTATTTAATACCGTTCCAGGCATTAACAACTTAACAATTAATCGTTCGGGTGGCTTGCTTTTATCCAATCAGAATTTGACTGTTGATGGTCAATTGAATTTAGTAAATGGTACACTGAGTTTAAATACAAACACTTTAACCCTTGCTGGTGTTTCACCCATTCGTACAACCGGTAATATTGACGCAAGCAATGCTGCCGATAGTCTTATTTTCACTAATGGCACTGAAATCGAATTACCTTCTTCATTATTTGCAACCAATGTTAGCACATTAGTTATTAGTGGATTGGGAGGCATAACTTCGAAAGGAGATTTTACGATTTCCGGCGAATTATATCTGTCATCCGAAAATCCATCAAGCTCAAGAGGAGCATTAAATATGATGGACGGAACGACTACAAAAACGTTAACAATGACTGAAGCTGCCATTACGCGAGGTGTTGGCGATGTTACCGGAATAGTCCGGAGATCATCTTTCGAAGCAAACAAACAATATTCATTTGGCAATCAGTTTACTACTATTTCATTCCTTTCGGGTGGAACTTACCCTACCGAAATAAATGCAAAAATCAGAATTGGCTCCGCTCCTACCTGGAAGACTACCGCGGTTGAGCGCGTTTATGATTTTATTCAGACCGGCGGTTCGGGATGTTATGCAACAGTGGCTGCACATTACCTCGATGCAGAATTAAATGGAAATACTGAAAATAATTTAATGCATTGGACTTATGGAACTGATGGTCAACTACCTGCTGGCTCGTACGAATGGGGACGTTCGAATTCCAATCAAATTGATAATTGGATTGAAATCGCAAACGTGAATATTGCTTTTTTCCCTACAAGTTTCGGCAAACTCGAAAATGCGCTTGATTTGACATCAAACAATGTATATACATGGAATGGCTCACAAAGCACATTGTGGACTAATGTCGAAAACTGGACACCAAACGGAAGTCCTTCAGAAACATCTAATATTATTATTCCGGATGCATCTACTACACTTTATTCACCTGTATTACCTGCATCTGCTTCGATTAATACAATGTACATTGAGACTGGTGGCGTTCTCTCCGCTTTAGAAAATTCAACCTTGACAATTAACGGAGCTAATAATGCCTGGTGTTGTACAGGAACTTTCAATGCCGAAACAAGCAATGTAATTTTTAATAATGAAGCAGCAACAATTTGTGGTACTACAAGTTTTTACAATATTACAATTAATACAGGGAAAGCACTTTTTATGACTATAGACAGTCATATTAAAATTGCCGGTGCAGTAACAAATAACGGCTCATGGCATGCAGAAATTGGCTCTGAAACAATTGTAGAATATAATGGTGGAAATCAAACTGTTTTATTTCCAAATTCTACTACAAAAAGATACCATAACCTCGTTCTTGGCGGAAGTGGTATTAAAACATTACCTGCTTCAAAAATAACTATTTATGGCGACTTGACACTTTCGGGAACTGCATCTACCACACTGAATGATACCTTGCAAGTACTGGGGAATGTCAACATTGGCAGCGGAACTCAAATGATTATTGCACCTCAAAAAATGCTCGTTGTTAACAATAAAATTTCCAACAACGCCGGTGCTGCCGGTATAATTATTAAAGCAAGTGCATCGGAACCAAACGGAACGGTTATTTTCCATAATGCAAACAATGAGCCGGTTCAGGCTACTGTTGAGATGTATTCAAAAGCTTCGAAACCAACAACAACCTACAAATGGCAATATTTTGGTATTCCATTGCGTTCAATGGTTTTATCTCCAACATTTACAGGAGGTTATGTGCGCAGGTTAAACGAAACAGGTTCCGGAGGCGGCGGTCTTGAACCAACACGTCATTGGGTTCAACTCACAAGTTCATCCCCTTTAACTTCATTTACAGGTTATGAAGTTACGCAACTTAATCCGACAACTTACACTTTTACAGGGGAATTGGAAAACGGCGATTACGATTCAGATCAATTATCATATACTTCGGGAGCAGAATATCCGGGTCAGCATCTAATTGCAAACTCATATTCGGCTGCAATTGATATTTCGAAAATTGAGTTTGGATCAACCGACGAAAGTATCATCGAAAATACGGTTTATCTCTACAATACAGGTTCTAAAGACGACTGGTTGGCTTCGGGTCCGATTTCGTTGACGGAAAGTAATGTAGCTGGACAATACATATCCATTCCAAAGAATATTGCAAACAGAGGTTTAGGAATTCCCGGCCAGATACCTTCAATGCAGGCATTTTTAGTGAGGGCAAAAAGTTCGAATGCAAATGCGTGGGTAAAAATTCCCTACAGTGCTACCGGAACGATGGTGAAAAACACCACGCAACAACGAGCTCCTTCCAATCATGTGGCTACTCGTATAGAGATTAAAGGTACAAGATACAGCGATTTTGTGTGGCTGTTTACTGAGCCGTCCTGCACTTCGGATTTCGAAAACGGTTGGGATGGATACAAAAACTCAGGTTCGACAAATGCACCACAGCTTTTTGCAGTTGAAAATGCAGGCAGATTTCAGGTCGACTCCAAAAACGATATAGATGAAACTTCACTAGCATATACAATTGCTCAGGATGAGATTTGCACGCTTATTTTTACACATCAAAATTTGCAATCGCGTTACGAAAATTTGTATTTGTACGACATGGAGGAAAATGAATATGTCGATATTTCGAAAAATGAAACCCAATACAGTTTCTTTGCTCCAAAAGCTACAACTGCTGTAAACAGGTTTAAAATAGTTACAGCGCCCGGCATGACAACGAATAATATTACATACGGGTCAAATGACATTCAGGTGTTTAGCAACCAAAATACTGTTTACGTACGCAATGCAACGAACGAAATTGCAAACCTGAGTTTGTACGATTTGGCGGGAAGAGTAATCATGCAAAAGCAGATGGAGCCTAAAAGTACTACTACTACAAATGTTCCTTTCGAAACAGGATTGTATGTAGCCAAAGTTGTAGGAAAAACCACCACAGTTAATATTACTAAAACAATAAAAATTGAAGGACATGAAAAATATTAGTATCATTAAAACAAGAAAGGAATATTTTCCGCCTCAATTACTAATTATACAAATCGATAGTATGATTTCATTGTGCTTAGACTCACTAATTGATCCGGGTGGTGATCCTATCGGAAATGTTTTGTACAAAAATAATGACACAAATCCTTTTGGGAATATTGTCTGAAATTAAGCTAATTTCAACTATTATGTCATTTTAATAACTTAATTTATTTTTATATGTATTTTATATTT
>ERZ795055.966-NODE-966-length-24432-cov-4.878697_pt1 | contig 24432 bp, 15 predicted proteins | sample MGYA00375139_ERZ795055 | MGnify/ENA primary metagenome ERZ795055 (study PRJEB30184, sample SAMN05720283) | anaerobic digester metagenome | isolation source: active sludge of municipal wastewater-treating anaerobic digesters | place: USA | collected 2015-01-23 ... | reverse complement strand
CAGTGGCTCGTACGACCCGAACGGTGACACCCTGACCTTTGCCTGGCGCCAAATCACCGCGGCCGCCGAATGCAGCCTGTGCCCGGGGCTCACCACGTGCACCCCCATCGCTCAGACCGCCACTTTTTTGAACGACAGCGCCACTGCTGAGATCGCCGACATTCAAGCGCCGATGGCGGTGGGTCAGATGGTGTTTCACCTGGTTGTCACCGATCCCTCAGGCCTCTTTGACACTGCCTGCGTGGCCATCAACGCGATCAATACGCCGCCGATGGTGATTGTTAGCACCCCGTCGCCCGGCACCGTGAACGAAGGTGCTCAGTTTACGCTTTCAGGTGCCTCTAGCTCTGACAGCGATGCCATTGATTTGCCCAACCTCACCTACACCTGGAGCCACACGCCAGCGACAGCGCAAGTGGTTTACACCGCGCACACCGATCCTAAAAAGATCTACGTCCGGGTGCACAACCTCACGAGCACCACGCCCGTGACTTTTACGCTTACTGTGTCGGATGGCATCGAGGAGTCGGACGCCTGTGGCGCTTCGCCTGCGTCGTGCGGTGGCCGCGCCTGTTGCGGCACCGTCGTGGTTACCGTGACCGACCTGAGTGTTGTCGACGGCACCAGCTGCATGTTTGACAGCGAATGCTTGCACCAGAACTGCGAATGCAAAAACGCCAGCTGCAGCACGCAGATGTGCATGGCCAACCCGTGCGTGTGCGGCTACGACACCGATGGCGCCGGTTGTGATGGCAACTTGACCAACGGCGTGCGCGACCCCGAGGACTGCGACGCGGCGCAGAGCTGCCAAGCCGGGAGCTGCGAATAGCCGCATTGCATCGTGAGTGTTGTCGCCCAACTTCAAGCCGCGTTCGCCGCGGGTCCTAAGCTCACCCTCGAAGGGCTGCCGGCCGTTGGCTTGCCGTACCTGCTTGCGCACAGCGGTATCCAAGGGCCTTTGGTTATTGTGGTTTCCGACGAGACCCGCGCCGAGCAGCTCGTGGTCGACCTGGGCGCGTTTGGCTTTCGGGATGTCGCGCTGTTTGGGGCGGAGGCCCACGTTCCCTACGAAGAAGTCTCCCCCGATCCGCGCCTGATGTTCGACACCGCCAATATCAGACATCGGTTGCTCACCGGTGCGCGTCCGCAGGTGTTGGTGGTGATGGCTGCGGCGCTCTTGGACCGTTGGCTGTCTGATGCCGATTTCACGCGCACCACCGAGCTGTATGTCACTGGCCAAAGCGTCAGTCGCGATAAGCTCACCGCCCACCTGGTGCGCTGCGGTTATCAACCTGTGTCGTTGGTGGAAGACGTCGGCACGTTTGCCGTGCGCGGCAGTATCGTCGACTTGTTCCCGCCCGGCTTCGATGAGCCGCTGCGCATTGACTTGTTTGGGGATGATATCGCCTCGATCAAGAGCTTCGACCCCCAGAGTCATCGTGCCCTGGCGACGTACGAGTCGCTGGCGGTGTTTCCGATTCGCACGGTGTTGTTCGACGATATCACCGTGCCGCGCGCCATCGCCGGCTTGGAAAAGCTTGCCGAGGCGCAAAATACGCCCACGCGTCGCTTGCACAGCACCGTGGCCGACGTCGAACAGCGCAACTACTTCTTCGGCGTCGAGTCGCTGTGGCCGTTGTTTTACGAGCAGAACAGCCGCGTGCTGGATACGCTCGTGGGGCCCGATACCCGCGTTGTCGTGGATGACGCCACCAACGTCAGCGCAGAGCTAGCGCGCCGTTGGGCCCGCGCCGAGCATGAGCGTGAGCGGTCGCTGGAGCGACACAAACTAACCGTGCCGGTGGCCTCGTTGCTCGTGGACCCAGCGGAGGTCGAAGCGAGCCTGACGTCGCAAATCTGCGTGACCACCGTGGCGTTGGCCGATGACCGAACGCACGCAGTGCTGCGCCCCAAGTTTGGCGACTGGAGCGATTTGGCTCGGGAAATGGCCTTTCGCCGGGGCGATCCGCAGCGCGGCGAAATCCTGGATCCGCTGGTCACCGAGCTTAAGAAGCTCAGCGAGAAGCGCCACGAGGCGTTCTTGGTGTGTGCATCAGCCGGGCATGCTGAGCGCCTGCGCGAGTTGTTGCGCGCCCGCAAGCTGGATTTGCCGGTAGAACCCACGCTCCCGGACGTGACGACCTTTGGGCAGCCACGCCGCTCGCCGCGCATCGCGATTGTGATCTCGTCGATCTCGGCGGGGTTCCGAGATGAGGCCGCGCAGGTGGCGCTCATCACCGATGCGGAAATTTTTGCGACACCGCGCCGCATTGAGAGCAAACGCAAAAAACGCCCCAAGGCCGAGGGCCTGGGCACGCTCAAGGACCTGCTCGAAAACGACTTGGTGATCCACGTGGATCACGGCGTCGGCCGCTACTTGGGGTTGAAGCGCATCATCATGGGCGGCGTCGATGGCGACTACGTCCACCTAGAGTATGCCGACGGCGACAAGTTGTATGTGCCGATCTACCGGCTGTCGCAGCTGCAACGCTACCGTGGCCCGAGCGAAGGGGTGAAGCTCGACAAGTTGGGTGGTACCCGCTGGGAGAAAGCCAAGCAGCGCGTCAAAGACGCCGTGCTGGGCTTGGCGCACGACTTGCTCGCGATGCAGGCGCGCAGGAATGCCCTCGAAGGTTTTGCGTTGCGCGCGCCCGACGATCAGTTCCGTGCGTTTGAGGCCACCTTTCCATACCAAGAGACCCCCGATCAGCAGCGCGCCATCGACGAGGTGTTGAAGGACCTGACGCTCGACAAGCCGATGGACCGCTTGCTGTGTGGCGACGTGGGTTTCGGGAAGACGGAAGTTGCCGTACGTGCGGCGTTTTTGGCGGTGCTCTCAGGCAAGCAGGTGCTCGTGCTCGTGCCCACCACGGTGTTGGCCGAGCAGCACGGTCAGACCTTCCGGGAGCGCCTGAAGCAAGAGCCGGTCACGGTGGACGTGCTCTCCCGCTTCCGGTCGGCGGCTGAGCAGCGCGAGGTGTTAAACCGCTTGAAGGCCGGCGAGGTCGATATTTTGATCGGCACTCACCGGATGCTCTCCAGTGATGTGGCGGTGAAAGAGCTCGGGCTCTTAATTATCGACGAAGAGCACCGCTTTGGGGTGAAGCAAAAAGAGCGGCTCAAGCAGTGGAAGAACCACGTGCACGTCTTGAGCATGAGTGCGACGCCGATTCCGCGCACGATGCATCAGTCGGTGACCGGTTTGCGGGATTTGTCGGTGATCACCACGCCGCCGCCTGATCGCATGTCGATTCGCACCGAGGTAACGCGCTTTGACGAAGAGGTGATTCAGGAGGCGATTCAGCGCGAGCTGCACCGTGGTGGCCAGGTGTTTGTGGTGCATAACCGCATCAAGTCGATTGGCGCGATGGCCGAGATCGTGGAGCGGCTGGTACCCGAGGCCAAAACGGTGGTGGCGCACGGGCAGATGAGTGGCGAGCAGTTGGAAAAGATCATGGTGGATTTCGTGCGCCGGGAGACCAACGTGCTGGTTTCCACCGCCATCATCGAGAGTGGCATCGATATTCCCAGCGCCAACACGATGATCATCAATCGCGCCGATATGTTTGGGCTAAGCCAGCTCTACCAGCTGCGCGGTCGCATTGGGCGCGGGCGTGAGCGCGGCTACGCGTACTTGCTGATGCCCCGCTCCGACAAGATCACACGCGACGCGATGGAGCGTTTGGGTGTTTTGAAGCGCTTCTCCGAGTTGGGCTCCGGGTTCCAAATCGCGAGCTTTGACATGGACTTACGCGGTGCTGGCGATTTGCTTGGCGCCGACCAGTCAGGCCACATCGCGGCTGTGGGCTTTGAGCTCTACACGGAGCTGTTGCGCGAAGCGGTCGAGCAGGTGAAGGGGCAACCGATGCATTTCAGCATCGAGCCGGACATCAAGCTGCCGGTCTTGGCGGTGCTACCCGAAAGCTACGTGCCCGAACCGATGCAGCGCTTGGCGTTCTACCAGCGCATGGCTCAGAGCTCGACCGACGACGCCATCTTCGATGTGCTCTCTGAGATCGAGGAGCTGTATGGCAACGCCCCCGACGAAGTGAAGCACTTGGCCGAGGTGATGGTGATCCGTCGTCGCTTGATGCGCCTGGGAGCCGTGGTGCTCTCCGGCAGCTTCGACGAAAAGGAGATCAAGCTCGGTTTAGGTTTTGTGCCCCAACCTGCCCTCGACGGCGCAAAGCTTGCCACCTATGCACAACAAGCTCCCAACCGTTACCGCCTGCTACCGTCGGGTAAGCTGATGCTGACCTTGCCCGGCACCTCGGGGTTGTTGCCGAGCCAATTTTTGCGCGCTGCGCGTGAGGCGATTGGCGAGCTACCGGTGCTTGCACGCGGCAAGTAATACTGTGGCAACGCGTCACGGTTTTGGCCGCCTGTCAGTACCGCGACCGTCAGGGAGCGGCGGGCATAACCAACGAACTCCGGGGGTGGCAACGCAGCGTGGCTCGGGGTGAGTCTGCGCCAGGCCGCTCCCTCACGGTCGCGGTACTGTTTTGTGGTTATCGTGAACCCCAACGGTTGGAATCCTCACCCGTGGCGACGCGCCGCGGTTTGCAAATCGGCGTCAAACCGCTACTGTGTGCCTCCTTCATCATGGAGGTCGTATGCGTCGGCTCACACTCGTACTCTTGGTGTTGTCGGCGTGCGGTGACGACGACCCGCAAGTGAATCTGCCGCTTCGACCTAGGCCCTGGACTTTAGACCCACGATTTAGCGAATTGGCCGCCGCCGTTGAGGCCGACCTCGAAACAAACTTGGCGACTGGGGCTTCGGTGGCCGTGTGGTTGGACGGCCAGGTGATTTGGGTAGGCGGTTTTGGCAGCGCCGATCCCCTGGGCACCCGGGTGCCCGATGAAGATACCCTTTACATGATTGGCTCAGACACCAAGAAGCTCACGGCGATGAGTCTATTGCGCAAAGTGGCGGCCGGCGACATTGCCCTCGACACCACCATCGCGGATGTCCTGCCAGATCTTACCATGGTCTACGCGCCCGGATTCACGCATGCCACGGTGCATGACCTGCTGAGCCACCAAGGCGGCATCGTAGACGGTGTCGAAGAGACCAGCAGTACCACCGACGCCAAGCTCAAGAACTTCACCTACGGCACCTTCGCCCATGGTTTCTACGCCATGGCACCCCCCGGTCGCATTTGGAACTACAGCAATCCCAACTTCTCGTTGGCCGGCCTGTTAGATGAAACGCTGGACGAACGGCCCTGGGCCGACATCGTGAGCCAAGACCTGTTTGCGCCGCTACAAATGACCCGCACGGTGGCGCGCAAGAGCGCGGTGGACGAAAATTTCTCGGCTGGGGTATCTGCGGACCCCGACGGTGGCGAGGCGGGCGTACCCACCTCGCTTGAGGACACCTGGGAGACCGCCTGGGTGCGGCCAGCCGGGCTCGTTTGGTCGACCCCTGGTGACCAAATGCGCTTGGCGGCCTTTTTGGTCGATGGCAACAGCAGCGTGCTTGAGCCCAGCATGCTGGAGCTGATGACGAGCGCCCAAGCGCCGCTTTACCCGGATTTGCCCGGTGACTACGGCTATGGCCTCTTTGTGCAGCGCGGCATCATGTTGGGCACCGAGTGGTACGACATCCCGGTGATAAGCCACGGCGGCAACACCATGACGCACACCTCGACGTTCTACATCCTGCCCTATCAGCGTTTTGCGATTTCGATCTTGAGCAACGGCTATGGTGACGACTTCTCGACCAGCGTCGCCGCCGCCTTCAAGAGTCTGGTTACGCTGCCGTTGTCGACCACGCCACCCGAAAAGCCATTTGATGCCAGCGCCTTAGATGCGCTCACCGGCACCTATGTCGATGACTACAACGTGGGCGAGATTATCGTGGCCCGTGACGGCGAGGCCCTTACCCTCAGCGCGCCGTCGCTGGATGAGAACGGTATTCCCTATGAAACCCGCATGACGCCCTTTAGCACCCGCGTGTGGTTGGCCAACATTCAGCACCAGGCGCTCGACTTTTCCTTCATCGATGGCCCCGATGGCGAGACCTACTTCCGAAATCGTGCCGTGGTGGCTATTCGTTGGCCCGAAGGGGGTGGCTGGCCCCGGCCGATGCCCAAGCCAAGCCGCGCCCAATTGTTCAAGGCGCTCGCGCAGATGCGCCTCGATCCGGTGCCCTCCTTCATTCGGCCGCACCTGCAGGCCCAGCCTTCGCCATCACCTGCCACGCGGTAAACGTGCTCTGAGCTGCGGGGCCGTAAGACCAGGGCAGATAGCCCCAGTGGTCGGAGTAGAAGCCGGCCCCAAGTGTACCGCCAAGCACGTAGCCTACGGCACCCGACGTCGAGGTGAAGCTCTGCAAACGGGACAGCGGTGTGTCTTGTAACCAGGTATGACGGCCGTTGCCGCTACCGACAACGATGTCACCCGGCTGCGGTCTGGGTGCGCGCGGCGTGATGGGACGGGCGCCAGCTTGCTCGGCGTACCATTGAAATCCCCAGTGACCGAAGTACCAGACCTGTTGGCCCTGTGCGACGTGTGGCGCAATCAACTGGCGCGCGGCCACCCGCCCCGGCTCGGCCATGTCAGCATCAGCGCGCACGATGGCCAACCCCAACAACAGGCCGCCTAACGCCGTGACTCCCCAAATGACGCTGCGCCATCGTAAACTGTGTTCGCGCGTTTGCACGACCAACACCAGGCACACTGCCGGAGCCGCGAGGAGTAGGAACTTCGGCGGAAAGTGCAGGTAGACGCACACCGGCAGCGGCGCCAACAACCAACCGGCGATGATGAGGCGCCATGAATCGCGCTGCCGCAGTCCCTCGCGAATCAGGTCGGCGAACACGGCCACCGAAAGTCCGACCATCAAGGCGGCGTACCACCAGTGCAGGCGTTGGGCGTACCACAGACAGAGCAGGCCCATGCAGGTGCCGACGACGGCGGTCACCCAAGCGACCTTGCGGATGCGAAACGCCAGGTAGGGCAGGGTCAACGGTACGGCAAAGACGAAGTGGCTCAAGAAACCTACAAGATTCTTTGGAATTCGGTGTGGCTCGAAAAAGCGGCGTATCGCCATGAGGTTCGTGTGGGCGGTCAGCGGATCGCGCGTGGCCAACGCAACGCCACCGTACAGTGCCAAGGCCATCAGCGCCGGCCAACAGCTGTGCCAAAGCCGCGCACGTGGCCGTTGGGAGGTTGTTGGGAGCCACCTGAAAAGCGCGCCGATGACCACGAGCAGCAGCGCATGAGGTCGACACAGCGTCGCCATGGCCCACGCGAGGCCGGCTGCACCGCCCCACCACGGCGATTTGGTGGGGCGCGCGGCAAGCGCCGCCTCGATGCCCAACAGGCCAAATGTCATCGCGGCGATATCGGGCATCACAGTTGCAGCCATGCCCAAACAGGCTGGCATCGACACCAGCAGCAACGCGGCCGCGCCCGCTTCGACGTCGCTGGCACCCAAGCGGCATGCAACTCGCGCCATTGACATGGCTGCAAGGGCCAACAGCAGCACCACGAACAAATGCGCAAGCGGCTCGACCGCACCCAACGCCACCATGGGCGCCAACAGATAACTCATGCCAACGCCGCTCGGCGACAGCTCCGCGGCGCGCCCTGCGCGGTAATCCCAAACCAAGTCGAAGTCGAACGGTTGGCTGGGGGCTTTGACGATCTGTTGGGCCTGCAACAAGAACAGACTGTCATCGATGGTGTAGGCCTTGTGATACGCGAGGCCATACAGCAGCAGCACCACGGTTAGCGCCGGGACGCGGTAGAGCCAGCGGTGTTTCTCGGTCACCATCGGGGTGGAGTGTAGGTCAGGTAGGCCTTGCGAAGGAATCGGCTTGTGGGTGGCGTTTGCCTGCTTGGGCTTGTCGGAGGGCGGCGGCTGCCGCACGATACGGGGGCGGCGGTACAGCGCTGAAATGAGGCCCAAACGTGGTGAAACATATCGTGATTTGGCGACTGAAGGATCAGGCTCACGGGAACGACAAACGGCAGAATGCGGTGCTGATCAAACAGAGGTTAGAGGCGCTGCGCGGCCGCATCCCGGGGCTGTTGAGCCTCGAAGTTGGGTTTGACATAGGGAATACCTCCAATTCCGGTGACCTCGTGCTCTACAGCGAGTTTGAGTCGATGGCGGCGCTGGCAGGCTATCAGGAGCACCCGCTGCATCAAGCCGTGGTGGAGTTTATTCAAGAGGCGCGCAGCGAACGTCGGGTGGTGGACTATGAGCCGGCGCGCGATTGATGTGAGCTGCACACCCCTCGCCGGGTTGTGAGCGCTTGCTGGTCGCGAGCGGCAGTGTTACGCAAGCCGCGCATGAGAGTCACGAGCCACCGCCAGACGTCACCGCGCTGGATGCCCGGCATCTTGTCGGGGCTCATGGGTCTGGGCGGGCTGGGCTGTGATCCCGCACTCCCCAAAGCACCTACTTGTTTGGCGTTGCCCAGTGAGCCGGGCGCTGCCGTGGCGCGCGTGGGGGATGTGCCGATCACGGTGGCCACGGTCGTAGCGCGGCTCAAAGAACAAGGGTCTGGAGCTCTTAAGCGCTACGACGACCGCACCAAGCTGCGCGAGTTTGTTGAGGATCAGATCCGTTTAGAGCTGTTGGCCAACGCCGCATTGGAGCGGGGCTTTGCTCAAGACCCCGAGGTGGTGGCGGCAGCGCGCAAGGTGATGGTACGCAAGCTTTTGCAGCACGACCTACTCGATAACGCCAACCCGGATGAGGTTCCCGAAAGCGAGATTCAGGCCTATTACACGCAGCACCTCTCCGACTATCGCCAGCCAGAAAAACTGCGACTGCTAAACCTGGAGCTTTTACCCACCGAGACAGGGCACGCCAAGGCCCGTGCGCTCTTGGCCCGCTTGCAGGCCCGTCCCAACGATCGGGGCCTGTTCAAAGAGTTAGCCGCCACCTACTCCCAAGAGCGCCAGAGCGCTGAGCGCGGCGGTGAGCTGTTGCCAATGAGCCACGACGAGCTGCTCGCCGCCTATGGGCAGAGCTTTGCGAAGGATGTTTTCACGTTGGCACCCGGCGAGTTGACGTCTGTGCCGATCCAGAGCACGCGCGGTTGGCATGTGGTAAGGCTTCTGTCACGCCGTGAGGCGCTCACCCGCAGCATCGACGAGGTGCGGGTGGAAATTCGGGAGAAGCTGGTGAAAGGCCAACGGGCCAAGGACTTTGACAAGTACCTGGCTGACATTCGTAAGCGTTACCCGGTGGCCATGTACGATGATCAATTGGATGTGCTGCGCGCCACGTTGTTTGCGGCGCCCTGACGAAGGTGATGAGCGAGATGATGGCATACGCAAGCTTGGGACGCGGGGTCATGGTGGCGCTGTGTGGCGCTTTGGCCGCATGTGGCGTTGACAAGAAAGAGAAAGACCGACGGGTGTTGGCCACGGTGAATGGCACGCCCTTGTATGTGGATGAATTCCTGCGTGAATTCAAGCGCATCCAGCTGAATGACGAGGATGGCGGCCCGACGCCCGAAACTGACGACGCCCAGAAGAAGGGACTGCTGGCCGACCTGATTGAGCGGCGCCTGGTATTGCAAGAGGCTGAACGCAATAACGTGGTGGTGGGCATCGAGGAAGTGGACGTGGCCTACCAGCGGACCCGTGGCGGTTGGGAGCCAGCCGAGGTGGACAAGCTCTTGGAGAGCAAGGACACCACCACCGCCGAAATGAAGCGTGAGCTGCGTGAGCTGTTGATGATGCAGAAGTACTTCCGCGACCACGTGCATTCGCGTATCGCGGTCACCGATGATGAGATCTCTCACTATTTGGAGGCGCACCCCGACATTGCCGTGCAACCTGAGGCTGTTCATGCGCTGCAGATCCTCGTAAAAACCGAAGAACAAGCGCAAGAGATCCTGGCCGCGATCAAGAAGGATTCGACGTTTGAAGATGCGGCGATGAAGCACTCGCTGTCGCCCGAGGCGAAGAGCGGCGGCGACTTGGGCTTTTTTGCCCGCGGCACGATGCCCAGTATTTTTGACGAGGTGTGTTTTGGCTTGAAGGTCGGCGAGGTCAGCAAAGTGGTGCCGAGCGATTTCGGCTACCACATTTTTAAAGTTGTGGAGCGCAAGCCCGAGGCGATGAAGCCTGTGGACCGCGTGCGCGCCGAGATTGAGAAGTTGTTGCGCCGTGAGAAGAACCGCCAGGCGCAGGCGGCCAAGGTCGAAGAGTTGAAGCGGGTTGCCAAGATCAACATCGACGAGAAGGAGTTAGCTCGTGTTCATTAATATCCTGATGGCGGCCTTGTTGAGTGCCGCGGCCGCCCCGGACAACAAGCGCGAGGTGCTCGATCGAATCGCGGCGGTGATCGAGGGCCAAATCATCACGTTGGGCGAGCTGGAAGAGAAAGCCACGCCGTACATGGCGAAGCTTGAAGAGGTCAAAGACCCAACCGCGCGCGAAGCCCAACGCCTCGAAATCATGAAGCGCGTGTTGGACATCGAAATCGGTGATCGCATCGTGAGCGCGGAGTTGGAGCGCAACCGCGACAAGTTAGGGGTCACCGACGCCGATGTGGATCGGGCGGTTCAAGAGGTTCAAAAGATGAACCACTTGAACCAGGAGCAGCTACAGGCGGCACTGTACGCGCAGGGAATCACCTGGGTGGAGTACCGCAAGAAGCTGCGAGACCAAATTGAACGCACGCGGCTCATACAGTTTCAGGTGCAAGGCAAAGTGCAACTGAACGACGCCGACGTGAACCGTCGCTGCGTGGAGCGGCAGCGGGTGAGCACCAAAGAGGTGGAGGTCTGCGCGGCCCACATTCTGCGCATGATCCCCAAAGGGGCGAGCGACAAGGAAGTCGAAGATCTACGCGTGCGCGTCTCCAAGCTGCAATCGGAGCTCGCGGCGGGCGCGGACTTTTCGTCCTACGCGCTCAAGTACTCCGACGACAAAGGTGCCCCCGACGGCAATCTGGGTTGCTTCGGCAAAGGCGAAATGGTGGAGCCGTTTGAACGCGCCGCTTTTGCGCTGAAGCCAGGCGAGATTTCGGCGGTGGTGCGCACCGAATTTGGTTTTCACATCATCAAAGTGAACGACCGCCGCACGCCGCCCCCGGCCAGTTGCACGGATGAGGCGCTGCTAAACGAAATCAAGAATCAGCTCTATCAAGAAGAGATGGAGCGGCAGATGAACCTGTGGCTTACCGACCTGCGCAAGAAACGCTTCGTGGACGTGCGCATTTAGTCGCGGTGCTGTCCCCTTGATTGCCTTGGTGGCCCAACGATGCCTGTCAGCCTTGCGGTAACGCTGGGAGATCCGGCCGGCATCGGCCCCGAGATCGTCGCCAGCGCCGTGCGTACCTTGCTTGCAAGTGATGCCACGGTGCGCCCCATTTTAGTCGGCCCACAAAACCTCGTCGAACCCTTGGCGCAAGAGCTTGGCCCGCGTGTGGGCTGCGAGCCGCAAGCAGCGTTTACCGGTGTCCTCGGGCAAGCCTCAGCCGCGAGTGGTCGGGCGGCATTGGCCGCGCTAATGGCGGCGATCCGCTTGGCACAAACGGGCCAGGCCACCGCGCTCGTCACCGCGCCGATTTCCAAAGAGGCGCTGGCCATGGCGGGCAGTCACGACCTAGGTCACACCACGATCTTGGAACGGGAGTTGGCCCACGGCCCGGTTTCGATGGCCTTCTTTAGTGATCGCTTGCGGGTGGCGTTGGTGACCGCACACATGCCACTTGTGCAGGTATTTCAGGAGCTTAAGCCCACTCGTATAGTGGCGGTCGCGACCCTGCTGCATGCGGCGCTGACCCGCTGGTTAAAGCTACCCCAGCCGCGCTTGGCCTTGGCAGGCCTCAACCCGCACGCGGGTGAGGGGGGCTTGATGGGGGACGACGAAGCGCGTTGGCTTCTCCCGGCGGTACAACTGGCGCAAGCAGCAGGGCTGAATCTGACGGGGCCCTATGCGGCCGACAGTTTGTTTCGTCGGGCGTACGACGGTGAGTTCGAGGGTGTCGTCAGCCTGTACCACGACCAAGGTTTGATTGCGGTGAAGATGCTCGGGCTTGGCAATGCGGTGCACGTGACCTTGGGCCTGAGCGTGCCGCGCACCTCGCCCGATCACGGCACCGCGTTTGCGTTGGCGGGCCGTGGTACGGCAAAGCCCGATGCTATGCTTGCGGCCTTACGAGCCGGGGTGGAACTCAGCCGCGGGTGAGGATCAGCGATCCCAACGACGGGCGCGTGAGTTTTAGCAGCGGCTCTTGCGGGAACGGCTCTACCGGTTGTTCGCACGCCTTTACCAAGCGCACCAGTTGCTCCTGTTGGGCATCGAACAGGAGTTGATAACGCAGGGCGAACGGATCGGGGTTGAGCTTTGCAAACACCGCGCCGTTGCCATTCAGGTCGAGCTTCAGGTCGTTCACCTGCCCGGCCCAGGCTCCTAAGTCGACGAGCTCGGCACCGACGGCAAAGGGTCGAAACGCCGCCAACAGATCGTCGCGCAGCGCAGGGGCCATGCCGACCTCCACGAGCAATTGGCCCAACGCGGCGTGAGCCGCGGCGAAGCGCTCGTGTTCGGCGTTGCGCGCGCGCTCGACCAAGTCATCGAGGTAGTCGCTCGCGTGCGGCACTGTCTCTAGGTGCTTGTAAACGCGGTACAGCCCAAACGGCGCCAAGTGATCCACCGCGCGCACCAGCGCCACCACGCGCATCTGCATAAGCGGCAGCTCTTCGGAGGAGTGCGTGGCCACTGCCACACGCGCTGTTTCGAGCTCGGTATGAGCAAACAACGAACGATAGCGGTTCAGATCGTCGTTAAAGATGCGCGCGCCGTAGGCTCGGTGCAACTTGCCGCCGCGGAAGCTGACGCGTGCGGCGTAGGCGGTGTAGCCCAAATCTTGGTGCACGTGGATAAGGCGCATCAGCAGTCGTTCGCGCGGCGAATAGTCGGGCAGGCGCTTCAATTGGGCGTGGAGCTGATCACCCAGGTCGATGTTGCTGATGATGCGGCGAATGCCGTGGTCTCCCATGCCCCGCTTGCGGCTGACCAGCTCTTGGTAGACGAGCTTCTGCACCCAGTCGCGCAAGATGTCGTAGAGCACGACCACGTCGACGCCTTGGATCGCGCGCTGACGCAGGCAGACGTCAATCAAGCGGTGGGTCTCGTCGACGAAGCGGAGCAGCAACTGATAGCTGTCGGGCGCGAGCAGGTAGCTGTAGGCGTCGATTTCACTGCGCAGGTTGTCATTGGCGCGCTTCAGGTTGCGGGCATCCAAACGGCCACCCAGCTTGTGGGGCACGGTGTAGGGCCGCGCGGTGATCCGTAGCGTAGTTTCCATCTCCAAGCGAAAGCGTTCGATGGCACCCGCGCGGATCTTCTCGGCTTCCGAGAGCGTGTCCCAGATTTTGTCTAGGTCGACGCCTGGTTTGAAGGCATCGGCTTGGGCCAAGGCGGCCAGGCCATCTTGTGCGGCGCGATAGGCCGGGTCAACCAAGCCAATCGCACGGACCTGGGCTTTGCGATCGAGACTTGAGGCTTCGGGGGTGGGGCGAAGTACGCGTTGCGCGCCATCTAGCAGGCGCGGAGTTTCGCCTTTTTGCTCGGCCTCCTCGGCTTCACGCAGACGTTGCTGCAAACCAGGGTGGAGTCCTGGCAGTGTGCGTGGATGCACCGACTTCTTGATGGTGGTCACGCATCTACCCTATCACAGCTTGGGCGGCCGTCAGCTCAGCGGCAGCCACTCACTCCACGACAGCGCCTCACATGATCCTTCTTCGCTAGGACGCTGTCCCATGCCTAACAGCCTGTCTTTTAGATGCTGTTTGAGCAGTAGGCCCACAGACCGAGCAAATCTTGACAGTATGCAGCCTGCGACAACGGGCAGCAGCTGACGTTTTCGGTGCAAGCGTGCGTGGGGGGGGTGCAGCTTTCGGAGCACGTATTGAAGAGTGGATTGCAGTACAAGCCGCCCTGACAACTGTTGCTGTCAGTGCAAGGCTCCTGCCAGCCGCCCAGATCTGCGGCCGGCGCGCACTGGTGGGCGCCGGTACAGGCCAACGTGTTGGGACAATCGTCACTCTGGCGGCAGCCGGAGGCGCAGCTGCCGGCAATCCCCAAGGTCAGGTTGCAGTACTGAGTATCGGGCCACGCCAAGTTGGGGCAATCGGCATCGGTTAAACAGGAGGTGGTCGTGTTGTTGGTGCAGCTCCAGTTGGTTTGGAGGCTATCGATCGGCATCACGCTACCTGCGCCGTTCGACCAGGCAATGCGCACGGCGTCCCAACGCTCGCCGGCGTTCATGACCTTGGTGAACACCAGGCTGTCACCTTGCAGAATCACCTCGATGGTGGCGGTGGTGTTGACGGTGGCTTGGGGCGTGGCCACGTAGTGCACCGAAACGACATAGGTATTGGTGCCAGGGGTTTGCAGCGAGATCGTCTCGGGGCCGAGGCCCAGTGTGACATCGGCATCAAGCGCGGGGTCACCGGCCGAGACGCCTACGACGCTATCCCAGTTGGGGGTTTTGTGGCTCGCGTAGCAGTCGCTCACGCTGCATAAGGTGTCGGCGTTGCGACGCATGTGCAGATCTAGGTCGGTGAGCACCGTGTCCCAGGTGAGTCGCACGACAATGCCAGGAGCGGCGGTGTCGACACAGCTGCCAGCGCTGTTGCAGGTGCCGACATCACAGCTGCCGCAAGAGGTGTCGCACAGAGGATCCGGGCCGCACTCACGGTTGCTGCAGTTGGGTGTGCAGATGCTCGTACAGGTGCCATCCAGGATGTTGCAGAAGCTGTTGTCACCGCATTCTCCACACGAGGTGGCGCAGACGGGATCCGGGCCACACGCGCGGTTGGCGCAATCGGGGGTACAATCGACAGCACAGGTGCCGAAGATCGTGCAGACGCCATCCTCACAAGTGCCGCACGAGGTGCCACACAGCGGGTCGACGCCGCACACCCGCAGGCCACAGTTGGGAGCGCACTCGGCCTCGCAGGTGCCCGCGCTGTTGCAGGTGCCGGTAGCGCAGCTGCCGCAGGAGATGCCACACTCAGGGTCGGGGCCACAGATGCGGCCGTTGCAAGCGGGTGTGCAGATGTCACCGCATTGACCGCTGTTGTTACAACTACCGGTAGCGCAGCTGCCGCAGGAGACGCCACATTCAGGGTCGGGGCCACAGACGCGACCGCTGCAATCGGGCGTGCAGGTCGCTGTGGTGCAACCCGAGGTATCACGGTTTAGGCAATTGGCGGCGCAGGTGAGGGTACCGCCCGTGAAGCCGAGGGCTTGGCAGGTGGCGGCGCCCAAGAACTCGCCGTCACACAGCTCGCCAGGGTCCAACGCGTTGTTACCGCAGCTGATAGGGCCAGCGCACGTCGAGACATCGTAGGCGCTGCAATCGGCGAGGCACTTCAGCACGCCGGAGGTGCCCACCAGGGTTGTGCAGGTTTGGCCGGCCAAGGCGGTAAGGTCACAGATTTCGCCGGTGTCGATGCGGCTGTTGCCGCAGCCGGTTTTTGACGGATTGTTGTTGTCAGAGGTTTTGGGCTGAGCATCTTCACCGCAGCCAGCCGCGGCGAAGAACATCACAAAAACCACCGTGAGACGTACGTGCAACAGCATGAAGGACTCCTGAATCTTAGCCACTCTCTACAAGCAACGTTGGGGTCGAGTGAAGCCGATGGGCTATTCGTTGGTACACACACCGCTCGCGTCGTCGTACGCGATGCACTGGAGCGCCTGAGACAGCGGACAGCACGCCCCGCCCGCACACGATTTGGGTGCCCCCGAGCAGCGCTCGATGCAGGTGGTGCTGACCTGACCTTCGCAGCTGAGCCCTAATTCGCAGTGGCTGTCGTTGTTGCAGCTGTCACGCCATTGCGCCACTTCGGCCTCGGGCAGACAGGTGTGGTCAAATGTACACAATTGGCTGGTCGGGCAATTGCTGCTTTGGCGGCAGCCATTCTTGCAGGTGCCAAAAAAGAGGCTCGTGTCACAGTACTGAGTGTCGGGCCAGGCTGCGTCGGGGCAATCGCTGTCGAAGACACAGTCGAGGCTCCCCGAGTCGGTGCACCGCCAGTTGCTGGTGATCGTGTTCACCGCGGCAACCGTGCCGCTGCCGTCGCTCCAGGTGATCCGCGCGACGTTCCAGAGCTCGCCGTGGTTAAGCGCCCGGCTTTGGGAATAGGCGGCAACGCCGTTCAGCTTGATGCTCACCGAGGCGGTGGTGAGGGGATCGGTGCTGTTGTCGCTATAGTAGTGAACGGCCACATGATAGTCGCCGTTGGCCGGGGTCTGATACAACAGCAGCTCGGGGCCGAACCCCGTGACGTCGTCGATCACGAGCTGCGGGTCGCCCGCCGACGCGCCACCACTTTGATCCCAATCAGGGACCTTTTCGCCATAGTAACAATCGGCGGCAGTGCAGTAGTCACCACTTTCCTTGCGCATGTGCAGGTCCAGGTCGGTGTTGTTCGTGCTCCACTTGATGCGCACGTCGATGCCGGCCGTCGTGACCACGCTGCATTGGCCCGCGGCATCACAGCTGCCGGTGTTGCAGCTGCCGCAGGAGGTCGCACATTCGGGGTCAGGTCCACAGACGCGGCCACCGCAGTCAGGCGTGCACTCGGCCACGCATGCCCCGGCGGCGTTACAGACACCGGCGTCGCAGCTGCCGCACGACAGGCCACACAGCGGATCGGCGCCACAACTACGGCCGCTGCAATCCGGGGTACAGTCACTGATGCATTCACCCAAGGTGTTGCAGGTGCCGGTGGCACAGCTGCCGCACGAGATGCCACACACAGGGTCGGGGCCGCACGTCCGCTCGGTACAATTGGGGGTACAGGTGGCGGGGGTACAACCCGAAGTATCGCGGCTTAGACAATTGGCGGCGCAGGTGAGGGTGCCGCCCACAAAGCCCAAAGCTTCACAGGTGGCCGTCCCAACCAGCAGGCCATCACAGACCTCGCCCACGTCCAGCGCGCCGTTGCCACAGCTTGTCGGGGCTTCACACGCGGAGACGTCGTAGGCGCTGCAGTCGGCCAGGCACTTGAGCGTGCCCGTCGTATTTACCAGCGTTTGGCAGCTCTGCGAGGCCAGGGCGGTCCGGTCGCAGATTTCGCCGGTATCGATGCGGGCGTTGCCGCAGCCACTTTTGGGCGTTGTGTCGGTGTGTTCTTTGGGTTCGGCGTCGCTGCCGCAGGCGTTCATAAGAAGTGTGCCCAGCAGCATTGTGATGATGCGTGAGGTCATTTGCTATTTCTCCTGTACTTCAAGAAACGTCGCGCGGAGTGTTACCCATTTGTGCGTGTTTGTCTGCGACAAATGTCACGGTTTCAAGGGCTTTGGCGCCTCGCCCTTGGCCGCACCTTTGGTGTACGCTCCTTGCGGCTTTTCCTAAGGAGCATGCGATGGCCCTGTGTGACGACGCGCTGGTTTGGGTGGATATGGAGATGACCGGTTTGAACCCGGAGAGCTGCGGCATCGTGCAGGTGGCGATGGTGATTACTGACTGGGAGCTAAAACCGTTGTGTGCAGGCGTCGAGTGGAATGTTTGGCAGCCCGAATCGGTGCTCGAAAAGATGAACCCTTTTGTGCGCCATATGCATGAAAAGTCTGGACTTTTGTCAAAGATCCGAGCCTCGGAGCTCGCCGTAGAAGATGTTGAGCGCAAGGCCTTGGAGCTGCTCAATCGGCACGTGAGTTACCGGGCCGGCAAGTTGGCCGGCAACTCGGTCTGGCAAGATCGCCGCTTTATGATGAAGTACATGCCCACGTTGGAGTCGTATTTGCACTACCGCCAGGTTGACGTCTCGACGCTGAAAGAGCTCGCCAATCACTGGTATGGCAAGGTGTATCCCAAGCCTACTGGCGGTGAGCACACGGCGCTGTTTGATATCGAGCAATCGATCGCGGAGTTGAAGTATCTGCGGGCCGAGGCGATGCAACAATAGTCAGCGCGCACGCCGTACGAGCTATCTGATGGCTCTCCACCGTGTGGGGAAAGCGGTGACGTTTTGGCGGTGACAGATGGGCGGCCGCTACTCCGGGTCTTTGTCTTTTTTTCCGAGCGGCATGTTGTCGATATAGCCCGAGTTGCGCAGGTAAGCGCGCAGACGGCCGCGCAGCCTGGATTCGGCGGTGCGCACCTTCATGCGTGTCGAGTGCAACAGGTCGGCGGTTTCTTCCTGGCCTTTGCCATCGGCGAAGCGATGCAATAGCAGCTGGCGGTCGTGCTCTGTAAGCTCGCCCATGAACTTGCCCACGAGCGTCTTGATCTCGTCGTGCTCCATGCCGGAGTCTTGCGCCATCGAGGCGCTGCCATACAGAAGCCCCGAGTATTCCTCGGTGACTTCGTCGTCCATGATGGCCAAGTGCGAGCGCTCGTCGGTGGCGGCGATGTACTGCGAGAAGGCAATCTCGCGATTACGGAACTGGTTGATGACCATGTTGCGACTGATGGCCAACACCCAGTTGGTAAAGCTGTTGATGCCGTTGTACGAGGTGCGCGCGCGTTCTTCGAAGGCACGACGAAACACCTCTTGCACAGCGGCTTTCAGGTCGTTCGGATCTTGGATGCCTTTAAAATAAAAGCTGCCCTTGGCGCTGCGGAACGTGAAGCCCTTGCGCAAGAAGGAGGTCACACCCGGCGCGTAATGGCGATAGATATCGTCCATCGCCGCGCGATCCCCTGCCTTAAATGAGGCCAACAGCTTTGCGTTCTTCGCCAAGTACATCGGAGCCCCACGCTACCGCGGTCGCCTACCGGACGCCAGGGGCTCCTTGCGGATGGGTTGGCAATGTTAGCGTTGCTGCGATCTGCCGAGCCACCCGCCGCGGGCGCTTGAACAGCGTTTACTGCAAAGCAACATACGCATCCCGATCGATTAGCGACACTGACTTGGACGCGGCCTTTGTGGAGTCAATTACGCCGGTATCAACATGCTTGATTTTCCTGATTTCTTTGCTGAATTCCAATATGCTGCACTGCAAAAGATTCTTGACAACGGTATCTCTCGCGACTATGACTGAGCCAGGTGTCAGTTGTGCACTGCACAAGCCCAGGTCGGGAGATGCGGATGATGGAGCAAGCGATGTTCGACAAGAAGGCCAGCCACTTTCCGAATCGCATGTTGGCGGAAATGGTCGACAAGAACTCCAGCGCAGCGCTGTCCAGCGTGAAAAGTTGGCTGCAGAGCGCCCGCTACGCCAACTACTCCACGCACTTTTTGCTCGAAGGCGGTCTGTTTCCGGCGATCGATGGCATGGTCGCGATCAACGAGCAGGTCACCAAGGCGGTGTTGGACACTTTGCGCGGCGAGCGCTCGGTGGCCGACCTGATGCGTGAAACCACGACCCGTGCGCAATCGGCGGTGCGTTTTCCACAGTTGATGAAGACCTTGGGCAAGCAGCTGTTTGGCAGCGCCGTCTTCCAAGGTGAGCAGGTGCTCGATCAAGACGAGCATTTCCGCTTGGTTTACTTGCCGCCGGCCGGCACACCCGCCGAGGGTGTGGCGATGTTCCACACGGGGGGCGCGATCCCTTACGGCGATCGCATCTTCCGCTTGCTGCCCGAGTTTAACTTTTACGATCCCTTCTTGAGCCGGGGCATTGCTGTCTACGCAATGGAATACAAGGGCGACCGTGCCCACCTGAACTTCGGCACCATCACAATGGAGTCGCTCATCGACGCCATCGATCGCTTCTCGCAAGTGGCGTTTGAGCACCACGGCAAGCGCAAGATGGTGATGGAAGGCTACTGCGGCCAAGGGGCTCAGGCGCTGACGTTCGTGGCGGCGAAGCCGGTGGAGGCCGATCAACGTTTTTGGGCGCTCACCACGTTTGTGTCGCCGGTGGATGGCAGCAAGTGTGAGGCGCTGGCCGCGGGCGTGCACGTCACCCCCGAGAAGCTGCTCGATTCCAACATGAGCCTGTTCGGCATGACCGGCGGCTATCTGCCTGGCGATCACACTCGCTTGGGCCTCGATATGTCGCTCAAGTCGGTGTTTTATAAAACCGCGTTGGGCTACGCGATGGCCGGCTGGCACCGCTCCGATTGGGCTACGGTGCAGAGCATGGATGACCTGAACTCCAACCAGCGGCGCGATTTGGCTGGCGCGTACTGGGTTTCGGCCGACAACGCCAATCGCTTCCCGATTCCGGTGGATGTCGCGCGCTACACCTCGAAGTTGTTCAAGAACGGCATTCCGCCCTCGGGCGAATTGCCCTACTTGTACAAGGGCAACCGCATCTCGCTCGCCAATATCGCAAGCCAAACGCAGCTCAAGGTGATGGGCTTCTACGGCGGCCGCGACCCGATGGTGCCCGATCGTACGGCGCATTGCCTCATCAACCTGTTAGGCGAGCGGTATCAACACGTGGTGCACCCCGACGCCGGCCACGTCAGCTACGTGCTGTCGCCCAAGCTGTGGGACAGCGCCAACCCGCGCGGGTTCAAGCCGAACCCGGTGGACATGATTCTCAAGGCCGCGCCCAACCAGGGCGCCGCCCAAAAGGGTGACCTGTCGAAGAAGGCTCGCAAAGCGGCGGAAGTGAGCAACTAGCGCTTTCGTCCGCAGCGGCAATGGCAGGGGGGCGCATTCCGCGACGCGCGTGCAGTTCAGGTTGCGTTGAGCTCGTGGTCGCGTGGCTCTCTCCCTCGCCGGCGCGGCCACGGGTTCATCGCACGTCCTGAGGGGTTGGTGACCGCCGTACGCTAGGCTAAGGTGCGCCGGTGCCAACTGAACCTCTGAGCTTAGAGCCTCCCGTATCGACCCTGCGTTTGGTCGAGCATTTGCGCAACTTAGGTTATGCCGGCCGAGCCGCGCGCGACCTACTCGAAACCGGCAAGGTCCTTTACGGGGGTGTGCCCACCGCCGATAGTGGCCGTGAGGTTGATCCCGAGCGCGTCATGATCAAGCTCGGAGCGCCGCGCTTACGCCCCAACCGCGATATCGCCGTGATTTTTCATGATCGTCACCTGGCCGTGGTGTTTAAGCCCCCAGGTATGTTGGCGGTCGAAACTGTGGGCCGACATCGGGAGCCCAGCGTCGTTGGTATGGTGCGCAAGCTGTTTGGTGCAGCCTTCGTGGTGCACCGCTTGGACGAGCCGACCTCGGGTTTGATGATGGTGGCGCTCACCGAAAGCTGTCAGCGGCAAATCAAAGAGATCTTGTTTCGCCACGCGGTAGATCGCGTCTACTGGGCCATTGTGCGTGGCATCTTCCCGGTGGCCCCGGTGACGGTCGTCTCTAAGCTTGTGCGCAATCGCGGCGACGGCTTGCGCGGCAGCGACGAGGAGGCCGAGGACACGAACGCCAAAGAAGCCATCACCCACTTTGAGCTCATTGAGCACTTGGGGCCTCATGCCTCCTTGGTGCAAGCCAAGCTCGAAACCGGACGCACTCACCAAGTGCGCATCCACCTATCTGAACGCGGTTATCCGATTTTGGGTGACCGCCTGTACGGCACGCCCGGCGTGGGTCGCGCGGCAGCTCGTTTGGCCTTGCATGCCGCCGAGCTGGGCCTGCGGCATCCGGTTACCGGCGAGTCGCTGCACTTCCAAGCGGCGTTGGCCGATGACTTGGAGCAGATGCGGCGTCGCTTATGTCATCGAGCTGCGCCTCCTTAGCGTGGTGTCCCGCAAATCGAAGTGCGGCCAGTGTCACATGGCGCTAGATTATTAGCATCGATGGCGGGCTGCGAAGGTGGTTCATGAGTCAATGCCAGGGCGTGGTTGCGATACTGTGCTTGTGTTTGGGTGCGTGCGTCGACATGCCGCCGCACCTTGTGTTGAGCATTGAGGACCCGGTTGGCGTCGCAACAGGTTGGCGCGACTTGGCCGCAGGCGAGAGCCGTGAGCACCTTCTTGCGACAACGCCCGACCGGTTCGCAATGCCTGTGAGCATCACGATCACGGCTCCAGAAGCAGGTGAGAAGACGCTGTGGGTGGAGGCCCGCGACGCCCAAGGTAGGGTGCTGGCACGTGGCACCACCCTAGGCAAGTTCGCCCGTTCAGGAAGCCCCACCGCCACGGTCAGCTTGGCAAAGGCCTGCGATGTCGACGCCGATTGCAGCGACGTCCTGTATTGCACTGGCCGTGAGACGTGCAGCAACGGCATGTGCGCCGCTGGCGAAAACCCGTGTGCCGCCAACGTCGAGTGTGCGTTGAGCAATTGCATTGAATTGGGCAGTGGCGACGGTACCTGCGACGTTACGGTGGATCATCTCAGGTGCCCAAGCGGCAGCTACTGCAATCCGCTCCGGGGCTGCGTGGAAGGCGAGGGTTGCCAAGAGATTTCAGATTGTGTTGATGGCTATGTCTGCAATGGTGACGAGCAGTGCATCAATCTAGTGTGCGCGCCCGGGTTACCGCCCACAACCAACGATGGCGATGTCTGTACGCTGGATGGCTGCAATGACGATCGTGTGGCAAACGGCGACCCGGCAGTGTTTCACGTGGCGTTGCCCTCGTTTGACGGCACAGCGTGCACGATCCCCGGTACGGGTGTCCCTGGAACGGCGGGTGTCTGCGTGGCCGCTAAGCAGGGCTGTGCGCTCTCGGAATGTGGGGACACCGTGCGCGCTGCGGGCGAGCAGTGCGACGACGGCAACGACGACGATTTGGATGGGTGTCGCACCACCTGCGTTCTAGCTCGGTGCGGTGACGGCGTGATTTGGCGAGACGTAGAGGAATGCGATGACGGCGTCGAAACAGAGTTCTGCAATTCCGATTGTACACGAGCCCGTTGTGGCGACCTCAAGGTTAACGCAGCGTTGCACGAAACATGCGATGCGGGTCAGGAGACTGCGCAGTGTAACGCCAACTGCACCTTCTCGACGTGCGGCGACGGGGAGCTGAACAGAAGTTCTGGAGAAAAATGTGACGATCATAACACCATCAGTGGAGATGGGTGCCGCAGTGATTGTCGCAAGGTGGAGAGCTGTGGCGACGCGGTTGTAGATGCCGGTGAGGATTGTGACGACGCCAACGCTAATCTTGCCGACGGCTGTACTGCGTGTGGCGCCACAACTTGGCGTGCCGTGGCGATTGCAGGCGCAAATTCACAAGCGACGACGATCGGGTTGTCGTCTCCAGAGGGCATCGCCGTCGACCGACAGGGAAATATCTACATCACCGATGGGGTCGCTCGTCGCGTCCGAAAGATCACGCGAGACGGAGCTATCTCGACCGTGGTCGGGACGGGCTCGGCAGGATTTTCGGGCGATGGTGGTGCGGCCACGAGCGCCCAAGTTGTTCAACCAAACTCCATTGTCGTGGACGGGCTTGGAAATATCTACGTATCGGATGTGGGTAATCACCGCGTTCGCAAGGTCGACGCCGATGGGATTATCCAAACCGTGGCAGGTACGGGAGTTGGGGGTTTCTCGGGCGATGGCGGGGCCGCTGCGAGCGCGATGATCTTGAGTCCTGGGGCCATCGCCATCGATGGGCTCGGCAACCTATACATTGCCGACACTGAAAATCATCGCATTCGAAAAGTCACGACCGATGGCATGATTGCCACCATCGGAGGGACAGGCACGGCTGGATTTTCAGGAGATGGTGGCATGGCAACCGCTGCGCAGTTCAATTTCCCCGACAGCCTGGCTGTGGATTTACAGGGAACGATTTACGTTTCGGACAAGGTGAATGCCCGCGTGCGCAGGATCACTGCAGCCGGAATCGTCACAACGACGGCAGGAACAGGAACGGCCGGTTTTTCTGGTGACAATGGCGCCGCGACAAGTGCGCAGCTCCACTATCCGGAAGGCATCGCGTTGGATGCCGAAGGCAGTCTCTACGTTGCCGATTCTCTGAATCATCGAGTACGGAAGATTGCGACCAACGGGATAATTTCGACGGTTGCAGGAACAGGAACAGCTGGCTTTGCCGGGGATGGTGGTGTGGCAACGAGCGCGCAGCTTGGCGAACCAGACGGACTGGCGGTGGACGCAACCGGGAGACTCTATATCGTTGATACAACAAATCGACGTGTTCGTAGGGTTTCAGAGAATGGAACGATTTCCACCGTTGCCGGTACAGGTAGCTCAGGATCGTTTGGTGGTGGTGCTGCCGCTACGAGTGCGTCCTTGAGGTTTCCGGTTGGCGTTGCAGTCGGGCCATCTGGCCCCATTTATGTCGCAGATTTCTCAAATCATAGGATTGTCTCGGTTACAGCCACGGGTGTGTTGTCTATCGTTGCGGGAACTGGGGAACCAGGATTCACAGGCGATGGCGCGGATGCCACGCAGGCACAGCTCAGTAGCCCCGCGGGCGTGGCAGTGGACAGCTTAGGTGATCTTTACATCGCAGACCGATGGAACTCTCGCGTCAGGAAGATCGACGCGGGAGGCGTTATCTCAACGATCGCAGGGTCGGGCGTGTCTGGGTATTCGGGCGACGGTGGTGCTGCCACAAGTGCCAGCCTCAACAATCCCGTCGACGTGAAGGTCAATGGACTCGGAGATATCTACGTAACTG